>UMHP01040909.1_pt1 | contig 21414 bp, 20 predicted proteins | sample 1965571 | NCBI WGS metagenome assembly UMHP01 (sample SAMEA4836103, study PRJEB28245) | human gut metagenome | biome: gut microbiome; material: fecal sample | place: Denmark | collected 2008
TGGTTTCGGCAGGCTTTACAACTCCGGTAATATCGTAGTAATTGGTGTAAAATACAGTGAAGTCGCGGTTTATCAGCAGTACGTAGGCATGCAGATTCCGCATAATCGCCCTGAACAGCTTGTCGGTCATTTTCATAAAATGTTGTTTTAATAGAGAACAAAAATAAACTATTTTTGTTCAACAATAGAACAAAAAGGGCTTTTAAACGTTATTATAGGAGAATAAACCTAAAAAAGAAATTTATGGAAAAGTACATTTGCACTGTATGCGATTATGTCTATGACCCTGAATTGGGCGACCCTGAAAATGGAATAGAACCGGGAACATCTTTCGAAGACCTTCCCGAAGATTGGGTTTGCCCCTTGTGTGGAGTAGGCAAAGAAGAATTTGAGAAAGCGTCCTAAGACGCTTTCTTTTCTTTTATATCGCTGCTGGCTTCCACTACATTCACCACATAGTCGCCCAGCTTTTCACATTCCGCAATGATGTCCATATAGTAAACACCCATCTGGTAATCATATTCTTTGTTGTTCACATCCAAGATATTCTGGTTCTTCAGCTGATTGCGGTAATTATTGATTTCGTTCTCCAAATTAAAGGACTTGTTCACATCCGCGCCTGCATGCTCCGGATGTTCCACCACGACAATCATCTGCTCCAAGGCATCATCCGTCAGCTTCATCATGAAATGGATATGCTCGTACTGCTTCTCGGTGAAATCCTGGTTGGTCTGGCGCTTGCGGTTGATGGTACGTGCCAGATTATAGCAGCTGTCGCCGATGCTCTCTATCTCCGTCACTTCACGCAGCATGGCACGTATCTGCAACTTACTTTCCGAACTCAGGCGCCCTTCGGACACTTGATTCAGATAATTGGCAATCTCCAGCTCCATGCTGTCACTGATATTCTCGTACTTCTCCACACGGCTGAACACTTTGTTGAAATCATCATCCTTCTCCGTATGCAGCAAGTCCTGCACCATTCCGAACATACGGCGGGTACGTTCGGCAAAGAGATGTATTTCCTTGCTTGCCTGCAGGATGGACAGCTCTGCCGTAGAAAGCATACCGCCCGAGATAAAACGCAAGCGATATTCCTCGTCCTGCTCCTTCATTGGAATAATGGCACAGACCGTACGTTCGATAAACTTCACGAACCATATCAATATCAGCACGTTGCAGATATTGAAGCAAGTATGGAATGCCGAAAGCTTGAAGGATACGGCCACAGCCGGATCTTTAGTACCCATCACGTTCTCTACGAACCATGACACAGCCTCGGTAAAGGGGGTGAAAAGACACAACACCCATATCACACCAAACACATTGAATACCAAGTGGGCCAAAGCAGCCCTCCTCGCCTGCGTATTACCGGTCAGCGCCGCAAGGTTTGCCGTGATGGTTGTACCGATATTCTCTCCCAAAACCAGTGCTGCCCCCAATTCGAAACTAATCCAGCCGTTGGCGCACATAATAAGCGTAATGGCCATAGTTGCCGCAGATGCCTGCACAATCATGGTCAACACCGTACCGATACCCACAAAAAGGAGTATGGAGATAAAGCCCATGTCGGTATAGTCCTGCACAAATGACAGCATATCAGGATTTTGGCTCAAGTCAGGAGCATTGTTTTTCAAATAGGAAAGCCCCATGAACAAGAATGAGAAACCGAAAATAAATTCACCGACAGACTTGCGGTTACTTTTTTGAGAGAAGAGGAGAGGAATGCCGAAAGCAAGAAGAGGAAGAGCAAAGGCGGCAATGTCCACCTTGAAGCCTAAAGCTGAAATAATCCATGCCGTAACAGTCGTACCGATATTAGCACCCATTATGACACCTATGGACTGTGAAAGCGTTAACAACCCCGCATTGACAAAACTTACAACCATCACCGTGGTTGCAGAGGAAGATTGTACAAGTGCTGTAATCAGCACGCCCGTCAACACACCGGTCACTCTGTTGGTTGTCATTGCGGTCAATATTTTCCGCAGTCTGTCACCGGCAAATTTTTGAAGCCCCTCACTCATAATCTTCATTCCGTAAAGAAACAGTGCCAATGAGCCGAGTAGCTTTAAAAAATCATAAAAAGAATATTCCATCTTTAATTATTTAAGGTGTTTCATTCCTTCACGTGTTATAATGTCCTATATTTAACGTGTCAACCCACTAAAAACGAGACATCATGAAACACATGTTACAAATTTGTTGCAAAAATAATAATATTTCTAAAGAATTCCCTATAGGGAGCTCACTTTTGGATATTTATTACGGTTTTAATCTAAATTTCCCCTATCAGGTAGTCAGTGCAAAGGTCAACAACCGTTCCGAAGGGCTGAATTTCCGTGTATACAACAATAAGGATGTAGAATTTCTCGACATACGCGACTCCTCAGGTATGCGCACCTATGTCCGTTCCCTCTGCTTCATTCTTTACAAAGCTGTCAGCGAGCTGTTTCCGGAAGGAAAACTGTTCGTAGAGCATCCGGTATCCAAAGGTTACTTCTGCAACCTGCGCATCGGCCGCCCCATAGAGCTGGAAGATGTGGCAGCCATCAAGAAGCGGATGCAGGAAATCATTGCCGAGAACATCCCCTACCACCGTGTAGAATGCCACACCACCGAGGCTGTACGCATCTTCAACGAACGGGGCATGAACGACAAAGTGAAGCTGCTGGAAACTTCCGGCTCGCTATATACCTATTACTACACACTGGGCGACACCGTAGACTACTACTACGGCAACCTGTTGCCCAGTACCGGATACATCTGGCTGTTCGATATCGTGAAGTATTACGACGGCCTGCTGCTACGCATCCCCAACCGGGCAAACCCCGATGTCCTGGAAGAAGTGGTGAAACAAGAGAAAATGCTCGACGTATTCAAGGAACACCTGCGCTGGAACTACATTATGGGACTGGGCAACGTAGGCGACTTCAACATGGCTTGCGAGGAAGGCCATGCCACCGACCTCATCAACGTGGCCGAAGCCCTGCAGGAAAAAAAGATAGCCCAGATTGCCGATGACATCTACCACCGCGGCGAAAACGGAAACCGGGTGAAGCTCGTGCTCATCTCCGGCCCCTCGTCTTCCGGAAAAACCACTTTCAGCAAACGCCTCAGCGTGCAGCTGATGACCAACGGCCTGCGTCCTTACCCCATCTCGCTGGACAACTACTTCGTAGACCGTGAAGACACCCCGCGCGATGAGAACGGCAATTACGATTACGAATCGCTCTATGCCCTCGACCTTGAGCTCTTCAACACCCAATTACAAGCATTGCTCCGGGGCGAAGAAGTGGAGCTGCCCCGCTTCAACTTCAACCTCGGGAAGAAAGAGTACAAGGGAGACAAGCTGCGCATCGACGAGCATACCATCCTCATCCTGGAAGGAATCCATGCCCTGAACCCTGAACTGACACCACAGATTCCCGCCGCCAGCAAATACAAGATTTATGTATCTGCCCTGACCACCATCTCGCTGGACGACCACAACTGGATTCCCACCACGGACAACCGCCTGCTGCGCCGCATCATCCGCGACTTCAACTACCGCGGCTACTCGGCACAAGAGACCATTTCACGCTGGCCCAGTGTACGTGCCGGCGAGGACAAATGGATATTCCCCTATCAGGAAAATGCCGACGTTATGTTCAACTCTGCCCTCTTGTTCGAATTCGCCGTGCTCCGCTGCCACGCAGAGCCCATCCTTACCAGTGTTCCACGGAACTGTCCGGAATACGCAGAAGCCTACCGGTTGCTGAAATTCATCAAATATTTCACCCCCGTGCAGGACAAAGAAATTCCACCGACATCCTTATTGAGAGAATTTTTAGGAGGCAGTAGCTTCAAATACTAAGTTTTTATTCTAATTTTGGAAGGCTTTTATAACCTCTTTATTTCTAAGAGGTTTGAGAGAAAGGTTAAAATAGAGGTAACGAATTGGCAACCGTGTTTATTTCTGCGCTTTGCTGTGAGTTGCTTTCATAGTTACTCGTCTTGACACAAAGGTACGAAGATTTTTCTATTCACACACAATCTTCAAAGAAAAAAGAGTGAGAAAAGTGTTACTTACAAATCAATATCAATATAAGATATTTATAGTATATATTTGAATTTAGTTGCTCGTATCTTGTTATATAGTAACATTATTGATTAGCTAATGATTTTTATTATTTACATACCATTTAACAGTTTCATTTAATCCTTCTTGAAAAGAAACCAATGGGGAATAACCCAATAACTGCTTTGCCTTATCTATTGAAGCAAAAGAGTGGGGTATATCACCAAGTCTATTTGCCCCATAAATAGGATTTATATCGGAAATTGAAAAATCGTATTGAACCAAACATGATTTTATTTCACTTGCTAACTTGTTGATGCTTGTTCGCCCTCCACCCGCAGTGTTGTAGATTTGGTTTACCGCTTGAGTGTTTGTTGTATTTAATGCAAGCATGTTCATATGAAGCACATTGTCAATGTAAGTAAAATCTCTAGTGTTCAATCCATCACCATTTATCTTTGGCTGCTTGTGATTTAGAAATTGCTTTATAAACAATGGTATTACAGCTGCATACATACTGTTGGGATCTTGTCTTCTTCCAAACACATTAAAATATCGCAGTCCTATATATTCTATTCCATAAGTTTTAGCAAATACATCAGCATATAACTCATCAACATATTTAGTCAATGCATATGGGGATAAAGGTCTTCCGATGTTATCTTCCTTTTTGGGCAAATCAGTATTATCACCATAGGTTGAGCTACTAGCTGCAAATATGAATCTTCTTATATTTCTGTCTCGGGCTGCTACTAACATATTTAGGAATCCACCAATATTTACATCATTGGTAGTTATTGGGTCATTGATACTTCTTGGTATGCTTCCAAGTGCTGCTTCATGAAGAACATATTGAACTCCGTTGACAGCTCTTACGCAAGTCTCGAAATTACGTATATCGCCTTCTATTAGCTTAAAATTTAGTGGATAACCGTCAATTAGGTGCTGAATATTACTCATGTGCCCTGTTGAAAAATTATCAAGGCATACAACATCATATCCATTGAGAACTAGATGTTCACAGAGATTTGACCCAATAAAACCAGCACCACCAGTTACTAATATCTTTTCCATAAAATCTCAATTTCAAAACCACTCACTAATATCTCTCTTAGAAACGCCCCAAGGAATTTTTTCTTCTTGATTAGGCAAACAATACCTACAACAAGGAATGGGGCGATTTAGAAACTCAACAATTTCTTCAATATCTTTTGCTTTAAAAATGTCGATTGAATTTTTATCAGATGTATCAAACGCATCTGATTTATAATATTGTTGAAAGTATTTTGCCTTAAATGGTACAACGCACGATGATAGTCTGCCATTTTCAAGCACTATACAACGAGCCTTCCAGAAGCAGTTGTTGAAATTTTCTTTAACGTCCTGACTTCCACTCAAGTCTCTTCTGTTTTTGAACCAGTTTTTATTTTCCTCACCTTGAGATTTAATTAAATATAACTTCGTGCCGAACAACTTGACTTTGCGATTGATTTCATCCCAATTCAAGTCAATAGGATACATAGTGATACTTATTATCGTATCTGTTGTAGCGCATAATTGATAGAACTCATCAGGCATTGAACTTAAAAGCACCCCATTAGTACATAAGTATTTTTCTCCAGTCACATATTTTGCTGTTAAGAAGATAAAATCATATAGGCGAGGGTGTAAAAGTGATTCACCACCCATTAGTTCAAAACAATGAATATGACCATGAAGCAACTCATGAAGACGTTTCAAGTCTCTCTCAAAAGTATTTATATCCAGAAATCCTTTGGGAGCCAATGGGGAGAAATGACCGCAGCATTTACAGTTTAGATTGCAATGGTCAACTATATCTACGATAAATCGAATTTTTTCTTTTTCTACAATCATATACTTAGTCAGATAAGTATTGTATTTATACTTATGTCATCATTAGATGTATCTATTAGGGAAAAACCTTCTTCGCCACAGGCTATTTCAAACTTTGGTAATTTCGGCGAAAACGCAAATCCTATAGAAGGAGAACAATTGTATATTATGTCTTCAAATGTTCTAAATGATGCATAGTGAGAATGCCCATATAACACTAATTTAACATTATGAAAATGTTCTATGATTTTCTTAAAGTGGGATTTATTATCAAGAAGTTTTCTATTAAGCCAACCATCTTGTTCAACCGGAGGATGGTGAAGGCCGATGGCCACCGGACCATCACATGATTTTAGTAGCCTCATAAGGACATCAGGATTGAAATAGCCTCTTGACATATCTGGTACTGCTGAATTGAGCATTATAAAATCCCATCCACAGATCTCAAACTTTTCGTTAATTTTATAGTGGTATGGTTTATATCCTCGATAAAACATCTCTAAGTTATCGTGATTACCTGGGCAACAATAAGTCGGCACACCGATTTCTTCAAAAGCTCTATCAATACATTCATAAGTCCATTTACTGCCATCGTTAGACAAATCTCCACTTACTATAATGCCATCAAGACCATCCATTTCTTTTATCTTGTGGATGGCTTTCTGAAAATGTTCAAGGGTATTAACGCCCCATATTTCGGTACCATTTTCAGTAAGGTGAATATCACTAATATGCACTATCCTCATAAATGCAATATACTTTTAATAGCTTCATCATTTCCAGGAAGCATAGGCTCACCTTTTTTTACCTGCATCATTTTTTGACAAAGGTCGGCAAAGGCTACTGGACTAATATCATTATTTGCGGCTACAATTGTAGAAATATTCAAATCGTTGATGTTGTTCGTTTGTTCAATTTTTCTATATGAACAGCCCGAAACGAATGATATAGCAGGGATGCCAAGATATGCAAGTTCACTTAAAGTGTTACGCCCTGACCGTGTAATTACAAGCCCTGCGTTACAGTAATACTGTTCGGCAGGTATAATTTCGTCGTGAAGCACAACATTTTCGGAACTGCTATTTCGATTCAAAACATTGAATATATTTTGGCTTGAACAAACTATATGCATCGTATATTGCGGAAGTAATGAGGCAACTTTTTGACAAAGTTGTCCGATTGTAATTGTTGAATCAACAAACAGCTGTCCCACATTAACCGTACCTCCACCAAGTACACAGTATATGTTATTGGTAGGAACATTCTCGACACCAATTATTTCAGAACGAATAATTGTGTTTATTGACAGAAACTTATTGTATCTCGAATCCTTATCTATACGTCTTATTCCATGGACTATTGCCAAGTCGCTCAATGAGTAAAATTCATTAAAAAAGTCCATAGCCTCTTTGTTATTATTAGGATTAACAACATCGGCAGGATTAAGCAATGCAACAACCTTTATGCTCGGATGTGAAATCTTAATTGACTTTATCATCAAGGGCTCGCCATCAACAACAATCAAATCCGGGGTGAACTCTCTAATGCAATTATGGATATATACACCCATTTTATTTGTAGGCAATAAACCTATTGAACAATAATCCATAAGGGTTACCTCATTCAAATTATTATAACCACGAGAATTTAAATACTTATTACCTTGTAGATAACTAATGATTTTAACATCATAGTCATAGCTGTCTCGTAATGTTTCTAAGATAGAAACACCCGACACAACTCTTCCAAGTCCGGGGAAACCTCTAAGTATGCCTAATATCTTTTTCATGATTCTACAGTTAAAATCTTATAGATTTCCGAGATTGAGTACCTTCTTAATTGATAAGTATCGGCAGACAATGATGTACCTCCTTGATTAACAGCAAAAGCATATCTGTAATAAGATGAGACACATTGTTGGATGTAGGCATTGTTTGCTCCATAAGGATAAGCAAAACAGTCAGACGGGCCAAATAGACTATCTATCTGTTCTTTAGATTGTTGAATTTCATATTCCAATTCAATGTCTGTCAATTTCAAGAAGTTATAATGATGCACCCCATGTGAGGCAATCTCCCATCCTTGATTATTCAAGGCTGAAAGCTCATCCATGTTGAGATGCATTCTCATCTTGGAGTCTTTATTATTCCATTTATTGTCATAGCCGATTAAAGATGTGCAGACAAAAACAGTTGCGCTAAAACCATATTTAGACAATATTGGTAAAGCGTGACTATATAATCCGGCATATCCATCATCAAATGTGCAGACAATCCAAGATTGTCGTTCCTTTGGAGGCATCGACAAGTAATACCTCATCGAGCACAACCCCATACCATGATTATATATGAAATCTACGAACTGCCTGAATACATCTATCGGTGTAGTGATACTGTCATACACCTCTCCTTGAACATCATGTAAACCAACAGAAAGGATATTATCGCCATCAAAAGCACAATACACTTCTTTCGATGGTGACTCAAGCAATTTATACCATAAATTTTTAATGGTATTAGAATCAGACGATTTCAGAAGCTTATCTCGAAGTTGCTCGCTTCTGAGCGCAAGTTTTTTATCGTTTAGTAAAGCTAGGACTCCTTTTAGCATAGAAGCTGGGGTATTATCATCAAAGAAGTACTCGGGGAAATCGCAATGCAACTTCTCAAAGATATAACCAGTTCTGGTACTAATAAAGCTTATGCCATTCTCTAATGACTCTATGACGGAATTGGGATGACCTTCACAAACAGATGCTTGAACGTACAAATCCCAATCCCTCATTAACAATGAAAGCTCAGGTCTGCTGATACGTCCATGAAAAGTTATATGGTCTGAGATTTCAAAGTTGTTTATAATCTTTACATACGACTCATATAAATCCGCATCAATTTCACCGACTAATTCTAAATTGATATCAATACCACTTTCCTTTGCAAGTTTCACCAATGAAAGAAGGTTTGCGACTCCCTTCTTTTCATTTAAATGAGTGGATGCAGTTCCAATTACAATGGTCGAATTTTGTTTCTCCATAAATGTTACGTCCCCACCGCCAACAATAGAGTTAGGGATCAACACGCATTTAATGCAAAGAGACTTATCAATCAAACGTAAGTTTTCTATCATTTCTCTGGATAGACAAACTACTTTATGGGAATGGATTGCCGACTCTTTTAAATAGAATGTTTCAATGGGTGACCATTTTGCCAGATTTACATCAGTGCCACGTAGGCAAAGAATGAAAGATGAATTTATTCTTTGAGACAGAATAGAGGCATAATAACCGTTAAAACCTCCTCCAAATGCGATAACATAGTCAATGTCCTTATCTTTATATTGATAAGCATCTATCTTCAAATCATTTTCATGTCTAATCGCACTCGCCAATTCTTGATTATATCCACCATCAGCTACTAACACCTGTGGATTCTTCGGGTTGACAATTTGTACTGAATACCTTTCGCTTAAGTAATTAAATACACGCTCAGAAGAAAGCGAGAGCCCTCCTCCATTACTTCCAAATTCCGATGTAACGAACAAGATTTTCATACTTTCTCAATCAAATATAATGTTTTGCTCTTTTTGTTGATGGGATATTTATACGTTTCCCATGATGAAATCTTATATTTTGGGAACATAGACTCTACATCTTCTTTGGATAGACGTATATGTTTCGGGAATTGAGCATTATCTCGTGTGTATGACGAGTCAATAACCTCCATAATGAAATATTGCGGCTTTCCTGCATGATTATAATAATCAAGCATTAAAGTCATATACTCATCTTTTGAATCTGCAAGATCAGCGTATGCGCAGTTTACCATTAAAAGTAAATCACTCTCATAGAAAGTAGCCCCAGGGTAATCTTGATTATTGACAATATTGCCACGATTAAAAAGGTCGTCAAGACGGCGAACAGTCCTTTCGCATATTTCAGGATTTTTCTCAAAAGATATGACTTTGTCAAAGCCCAAATAGCATGGGATTGTGGTTACATCTCCAAGTCCACATCCAATTTCGATAATGCGTAGTTTTCTATCCAACTTTTCTAAAATCGAATAGACTGCCTGCCAATATCGCGGGAACTCATCTTCACAGTATTGCTTACTCCAAGGAGCGACTTCCATGTCATCTAAATGGTTCAAATTATAATATCTCAGCAATGATTGAAGTTCTTCCATAAGTTGTTGAGTTGAGCTATTATTACATCATTTGAGTCGGCTAAGTCGATGGTATCTGTTGGCGAGCCTAAAATGCAAGCCTGAACTTCCATATTTGGCTGTATTCGTAATTCACCATAATTACGGCATCGATTTATATCTTTAGTAAAACACGGGGCATCAATATAAAGCACCGTGGTTATCTTTCCGTTCTTTTCGATATACCATTTGAGCGCACCATTATTTTTGTCAATGCTTTTGACAGCAATGGCATCAAGCATCGGCCGGATATGGTTTAGGAACTGATTACTGCCACTTAAGCCGATTTGCGGCAATAACTTTAATGGCAATCCACGTTCTAAAGCAAAGTCAATCAATGTGGAAATTGAGCTAAAATCATCTGACTGTACGACAGTATTAAGACCCACTTGAATATTTTCGGCACACAGCAGATCTATATTGGTGAGTATTCTATCAAGATTACCAGTAACTGTACTCCGTTTGAATGCCTCGGCTGTTGCAAAAGGGAATTGAATGTTGAATTTTATTCTTGTTCCGCTTAACACGCTTATATGTTCAGGTTTAATGAGCGATAAATTGGTGGCACAACTTATGTCGCAATCCAGATTATCATTGATATATAAAATCATATCTACAATATCTTCGTTCAAGAACGGCTCTCCACCGCTAATGTTAAACTCAGATATGGGTTGGTTAGAAAGAATATCTACCAATCTCCTAAAAGATTGCAGCGACATCCGTTCTTTAGTCGTTGTCTTGTCTTGCCCCTCATTGTGACAAAAGGGGCACTTATAGTTGCAATAATTAGCAACCAAGACTCTTACTTTGTCCCATTGAAGCTTTTTCATATTATCCTAAAATGATTTTAGCATTATAATAAGTTTCTAACAGAGTCTTATGCTCTCCTAAAAGATCGAGTCCATCAATATTATACATCTCTTCCGGCACTATCATTACATCATTTCTATCAGGATTAAACTGAGCACGTATATCCTGATGATTTAATAGACCGGCAACAGAGACTGAGCCTCCATACAAATGATTCTCGATAAGATTCGTTTTTACATTAGGCATTCCCATAAACGCCCTTGTAAAATAGTCATATCCCGAGAGTGGGCATATAAGATTTACAAATGTTCCTTCCGGCAAAGATGAAATAATATCTCTTTGTCGAGCTATTCGTTGATCAGCATCAATAAAGTATTCATTGTTGCCGCCCCTAAAAACATCTTTAAGGATAGGGACAGTAAATACGACATCAGGATAGTTTTGTTTTACCCAAGAGATACATTCTTCATATTTGTCAATGCAAGTCTGTGACAATTCTTTCAGACGAGGTTGTGAAGTTGCAGTGTGTTCCACCCGTCTCACCAAAATTTGGCGGACACGTTTATTTACTTCAAGTTTATGAAGCAGCTCCAAATCCTTCTTTACTTCGTCAAGATTCCCAGTAAACATAAGTGTACATTTGTTCAACGGAGCATATTTCAGTAGATACATTGTCCGTTCCCGTTCTGAACGTGGAATTATTTTCTCACGTTGCTCTTGCATAGTTATTAACGACAAGTCAATACCAAAATTTGGAATAGAGTTCAGAAAATCCATTTTATCCTCTCTAATGTATGCCCCGGTTGTCACTGTCGTAATCTTTTTTGTCGGAAAATGTTCGGAAGCTATCTTTATGAAATCATAAATCTTCGGATGTAGAAATGGGTCTGTATGTGGAGCGACCAAAACGCCTGCTCCAAGACGGACATAGTTGACATTTGGATTGGTGTATTCAAACCCTTTTAGCAAGTCCTCTCGGTCAATAGGCGGTATCTTTGGATAGTGCCCAAGATAAGAGTCTGTATGTACTTTACAGAACACACATCCAATTCCACAATATTGGCTTAGAATTGGAATGTTACCGAATGTGGCTATTTCCATGCGAAACGCATCAAATTGTTCTTGATTTAGTACCATAATTATTTCTTTTTACAAATATACAAATCTTCTAATGGATTTAAACCATTTTTATTATACCGTGCCGAAATGTTATAGACATCAACTACAAATCCAACACTTGTAAGAAGCTTGACATATTCTTTGTCATTATAGATTCTTTCATGGTAGCCATACCCATAAACAACTTCTCGTTCTTCTTTTGTGTAAACATTTGGATATTCTACAGTTTTAGATATTTTTGTAATTGGAACCTGTAATATAGCTTTGCCTCCAGTTTTTAAAATGCGTAAAATCTCCATCAATGCTGTTTTGTCCTCTTTAATGTCACATATCACATGATTACAAATTATATAATCGAATTGATTGTTGCAGAACTCTGTTTGTCTTATATCCACAAATTGAACTTTACCTATAAATTTCTGGTTTTGTAAGAATGCATCTCCTGCAATGTACTTATCAGAAATGGATTGAAGCCATATTTGCAGATTACTCTCAGGAGCTATGTGCAATATACTTAGACCTTTTGTTTTTTCTATTTTTTCTACTTCTTTCAAATAAATATATACAAGTCTTTCTTTATCTGAGGACTTACATTTAGGACATCTTGCAGCTCTTCTTCCCGCACCAATAACTTGAAGAGTCCGAAGCACAGGAAATCTATCTGCACCCATTAAATCCAATGAACCATTGTAGCCACAAAAAGGACAACTAAAAGGTGAAATATTTCCAGATTCAATGACATTACCCAATAATAAGTTCTCCATATCTAAAATGTGTTATAATCTTGAAAATCATTGCACCGCTCACATAATCCTATGCGTTTGTTGTCAAGCAGCGATAGTCTTATAGTATTTAGTTCTGGATTGTTCCAGCAATCTATAAGCTTGTTTGTCATAACATTTCCAAAACTTGTTTTGTACATGAAATCATCACAGCACAGCAACACATCGCCATTGTAAGCAATGGTTAGTTTACGGAAAGGATAGTTGCAGAAGCCTAAATTTCCCTTACTGAAAGTCTGCGGAATATTCCCTGCATAATTTGGCAATGGTTCATCAAATCTTCTGCGTTTGAAACTCACTTTTGGATTGTTCCAGTATGCAACATAGATAGGTTCAAGACAAGCAGACCATTTTTCTGGATATTTGTCCCTATCTCCCCGATAGTCATTGATGTTTATATTATCCAATCCCAATCTAAAAAGCCTGTCAACCAATTCAACAGTCAACAATCTGCCATTAGTAGTTATGTCGAGGAACAAACGCTGTGATTTTGCTTTGGCAAAGACAATCATGTCTTCCAGCCTGTCATCTAATAAAGGTTCGTTGGAAAGCATTAGAGCGACACGACCATTATAGTTTATCTCACATAGTTGGTCTATGATGGTCGTATAGCATTTCCATTTCATAATACCCAATGTTTTTTTGTTGAAAGCATGTGGGCAAAACGGACAATGATTATTGCAATCAGTCCTTGTCTCTATTAGGACTTGCTGAAACACAGGAAAATGGCTATGCTCTACATAGAATTTCCTCAAGAAGTCTATGTCTGATTCATGCATTTCTGTGTCTCTAATGGAGTTGTTGTTTATTTGTTGAATCATAACAAGTCTTTTAGTTTAATAAATGTAGCATCGGCGAATCCCATTTCGTTAAAAACATTGTGGTTCACCAGTTGCACTACTAAATCGTAATCTGTCTGCACTTCTTCTTTGGAATGAATAATCGAAATTCCATAATCTTTGCTTACTTTCTTTGTGTCCACCAGCGGGTCGAAACAATCAACAACGAGACAGTGTTGTTTGAGTTCATTGTAAACATCTGCCACTTTTGTATTTCTGCAATCCGGAGTGTTTGCTTTATAAGAAAAGCCTAACAACAAAATACGCTGTGCGTTTATAAACACAGCATAGTCCTTAATTCGAGTGGCAACCTTTTTAGACTCTGCCTCATTTATATGCCGAGCTGTCTGTACCAAATTCAACGATTGTTTTTTGTCTTTTGCACGTTTCATAAGGTAATAGGTATCAACACCAATGCAATGACCACCCACCAATCCAGGATAGACCTTTGCAAAGTTCCATTTACTTGCAGCACATTCTGTGACTTCATTGATATTTATTCCCTCTGATTTACAGAAATCCGCATATTCATTTGCCAATGCAATTAAGACATCACGTTGCACATTTTCATACATTTTTGCCGTTTCAGCTATTTTTATACTTGATACCTCTATTACAGGCGCATCAAGAATAGTTGAATAAATATCTCTCATAACATTTAAAGATTCTATATTTGAGGCAGAAATGATTTTGGGAGTGGATACTATCCTATGACAATCATCCCCCACGTTAATTCGTTCAGGTGAATATCCGACTGAAAAATCCTCATTAACTTTCATCATAGAATATTTTTCCAAAATAGGTATACATAATTCTTCGGTTGCTCCGGGAAATACTGTTGATTCAAAAATCACAATATCACCACGTTTTAAAATTTCACCAAGCGACTTACAGACGTTCTTCAATGGTTCCAATTCTGGAAGTTTATTTTCATCAATACCCGTTGGAATACAAACAAAGAATACATTGCATTCCGTCAAATCTGAATATGTGGAAGTTAATAAACTTCGTTGTAATGCCATTCTTATGTTATGCTGATTTTCACATTCTCGATAATCAACTCCATCTTTCAATTGAGTAACACGAACCGTATCCTTGTCTATACCAATACAAGGGAAGTATTTGGATAAAAGACAAAATAAGGGTAACCCAACGTATCCTAATCCAATAACGGCTATATTTATTTCCTTTTTCATTCCGATGCTTTTGCCTTATGATTGATATTCATTTAATATTGTCCATATTTTGTAAGAGTTTCACGCAATGTCTTTAAACACTAAAAACATTTAGTCTAAGTGTAAAACACAAAGCGTGAACTGTTTTGCCACACTTAACTTGAAGGTCGTAGGAAACCTTGGATACAGATGCAACAATAGCAGCCCACGCTATAGCGTGAGAACCACTATGCTATCCTTGTATCCAATTTGAAAATTTCCTACGTTTTCAAGCACAAGATGAGCATAACACTTCTTTCTTTTCTAATATGTCTTGGAAAGAGTTGCCTCAATCCATTTGCAAAATTACAAAAAAGCCGCAATAAATCATCTCAATACAGGCGAATTATTACGACCTATTCATTGAAATAGAATATCCTGACTTTATAGTCTTAATCCTTTTTTTCGCTTCTTCTTCCTGCGCAACATTTCCGCCATCTCCAGATTGGCTTCCGCATCGGTGGCGTTACAGGATGAACCGTGACCGTTTAGCAATCCTAATGAACCGCTGACAAGTTCACCTCTTGCTGTATCGGAAGTTGCGTTTGGCGTATCTGTTGTACAGACTTTCGGTATCAGATTCATACGTTCCCCATACCTGTTGCGCTGTAAGGCAGCATCAATCGTGGGATAACTGAAACGCCTGTCCACCTTGGAGCCGTTGAAATGGTAGCCATTCTTGGAGAATACCACACCCTGTATTTCGTCCGTCTGTCCTCTGTGACTGAAATGCACTTCCGCTCCTTGCCGTTTCAGATTGGCGACAAGCACGTTCCAGTTTCCACATCTGCCGACCTCCGTTTTAAGGATGTCGTAAAGCTCGTACTTTGTCTTATCCGGCTCTTTCAGTCGGTTACGTTTGACATTCTCCTTGCCGTTTGCCATGTGCAAGCCGTATTTCAAGGTAAGTTCCTTGCAGATACGGGTGTTGCGTAGACGCTCGTGCTTGTCGGATATGGTATTGCCGTTGTTGTCTATGCGGTTGAAGGCGATATGCACGTGCGGATGCTCCTTGTCGAAGTGCCGAGCAATGAAGAACTGAGTGTTCCGTATGCCCATCCGTTCCATATATTCAAGGGCGATACCAGCCATAGTACGATTCGTCAAACGTGGTTCATCCTCTTTTGAGAAACTCAATGCGATATGTCCGACAGGCTTCGCCACCTTGTCGTTTACCCGTGACTGGGCATTGAAACTCATGGCAATGGTTTCTTTGTCCTCCATGAACAAGCCCTCGTATGCGACAACTTGGGCATTTTTGTTCTTGTCAAGGATATAATCCACCACACCCTTAAAGTCGCTTCCCTTTACGATTTTCGCCATCATATACCTATCTTGGTTAAGAGTTCGTGAATCCTTGCTACCGCCACCTTGCAGTCCCACCTTTCATCGTGAAAGCCTCCGGCGTTTGCCTTGTGCGCAAGCTGGTTGAGATTGTTCGCCATACCACAGAGCTGGCGGATGTATCCAGCGTGTTCCTCCGACAGCCGTTCTTTCACATGACCGTTGCAGAAACATTCCCTCATATATTCACTTGGTGATACTCCAGCCTCATGCGCCCGTGTCAGCAGACGGTAGTAGTCGGCTGTCGCCATCTTCACCGCGACACGGTATTTCAATTTCTCGGTCGCTTCTTTCTTGGGGCGACCTCCCTTGTTACGTTCCTTGTTCTGTTCCATATTTCACTTCTTTTAATTCTGTTACTGATTATACTGTATAGACCAACGGGATTCCTCCTTCCGAAACTTTGGAAGTGGGTAGCAAGCGGTTTCGGTACACTCGAAACACAAACTTGCTACCTCCCAATCCTTCATGGATAAGTTTTGAGCATCTCCTGTTTTTCTTGTTCGGAATGTCATAATCCTAACCCTTTCCTCTTGGGTTTTACGATGGCTCGTGGAGGCGGATTTACAACTAAATTCTGCCGCTTATCACACAGGAAATCGTTCAGGTCTTTATGCCCGTTGTAGTTGTCGGAGAAGTCTCGGATACGTCCGCTGAACTCTCTTGCCAAATCCAAGTATGCATTTCTTCCTGCCTCGTCATTGTCAAGCAGGCAGTGGATGCGCTCGTACCCGTGCAGCACATCTATGGTTTTGGAAACATTGGCAACCGAATTGAGGATGACATAATCCTGCCCGTCAAGGTCAGGCATGGTCGGGCAGTTCTTCATCCGCAACGTGAGGAATGACAGGTAGTCCATCATACCTTCGAACACGAGACATTTCTCTCTCGGTTCTCCCTGCTGACGGATGTGGCTGATGTCCTTAGGTGCAATGCAGCCCTTGAAGAATCGGTTGCGCACTTCATATCCTCCTGCCACATTCGGGAAGCCGATGGCGAAGTAAGGCTTGTCGTTATGGATGAAGTGCAGTTCCTTACATTCCAATCTTGCCAAACCTGTGTTTATGCCCCTTTCCTGCAAGTAGCGGAGCAACGCAGGATGGGTAAGTTCTCCTACCTCCAACTGTTGGAAACTCGGTTCAAATGACTGCTGGCGAAAAGAGAAAGATACGGGACGGATGTGCGGTACTCGCTCCGCTATCTTGTTTAGCAGATAAGGTACATAGTCGGTTGCGTATAGTTCCTCTGCCAACGCAATGATGTTACCGCCTTTGCCAAGCCCGTAATCGAACCACAGGTTGCGGTCGGTGTTCACCTTGAACGAGGCTTCCGTTTCCTCCCGGAACGGGGATTTATACCAAAGGCTGTTGCCTTGTTGTTTGATGGGCGAGTAGCCCAAACTTTGCAGATAGTCTGCAATGCGAATGTTCTTTACTTCTTGTATGTTCATATTTCTATGGTTTGATGATAATTGTAAAACCGATGAATTGATGAATGCGTATGCCAAACTATTGGATGGCAACCTTATACGTTCTCATCATTGTTTCATCAAAGCACTTACCAAAAGAGAAAATCATCATCTGCCTTATTAGGCATGGTCTGTCTGACCTGTTTTCTCTCTTCATCAGTAAGTTGTATTTGATGAATGTTTGATGAGGATGCAAACCTTTATCTATCAGTGTAGTTATATATCTATTCATCATTTCATCAAAATAATCAGAGCGCTGCCAATTGTTCTCTTGTTATGGTATAGAACCGTCCTATCCTCCGTATGGGAGAGTAGCGGCATTCTCGGGTATAGTCCACTTGATAGGTGGAGTAGGTAAGTGTATTCGGTGCAGGAGTTAGTTTCCAACATTCCTGCAAAACCTTACGTACTTGATGCTTCTCCACCTTTACCTGCGAGTGTATCAGCAAAAGAAGAAGGTCGTTGTAGCAGAAAGAGAAAGTATCCGTACCTATACTGTCCATGATGTCAAGGATAAGTTCGTGCATCTCTATCTCCAATCGGTTGCGGTTGCAGCGGACAATCTTCTGCAAGGCTTCGGTATGCAGTAATGATGGAGCAAACCACATACGGCTTTCCTTTTCGGTGGAAAGTTGTCTGTGTTGCAGGAAATGCAGAAAGGCAGGTATTTCCGTTTTCAGTTTTTGCAGGAAGTCGGTATCATCGGACTGCAAGCGGTCTATCTTGCGCACCCAATAGCGTGTTTCCCCTGCATCTATGATTACGGGTAGATACTCGTTGTTGGAGCATAGCACGAACTTGGCAAAGAATGCTATCTCGTCACGATCTTTGCCTTTGGCTTCCACCTTGTAGGAAAGTGTGGTACTGAGGTTCTTCAATCTCTCGCTGTCCTCCCTGCGGTTGAGCAGCACCTCATCCACCACGATAAGGAGTTTGCCCGCCCAATCGGAATTGAACTGGCTGCGGAAATCCTCGTTGGTGTTGAACGTGACATTGTTCTGAAAGAGGGTTTTCAGGAAGTTGAGAAACGTACTCTTGCCTGTATTCCGTTCTTCTGACACCAGTAGCAGGATAGGTAGTTTTTGTACGGGTTGCAGATAGAGCAGTTGCAGATAGTCCATTCCCAACTCATATTGCTCCCCGAAGATGTGCCTTACCAAAGATTGGATATGCGAGAAGTCCCCCTCTTTTGGTTGGTGGTCTATCGGTTCATAGAGGTTAAGGAACTTACCGACCACGGGACGGTAGCCGATGTGTTCGGGTACGGTGCAGAAACCGTCATACTTGGGTACACTGCCGATGTAGTCCTTGCCATAGTCTTGACGCAGGGTCTCGTTGTTCCACGGGATGCGTTTCTTTACATAGCCTCCGTTCAGACGTGGCTGGTTCACTAACTTGTAGAGTGTTGTACCGACCCGGATAAACTCCTCCTTTTCATTTTTTGTCGTTTTCATTTACATTTCGCTTAAATCGTTAATAACTAACCGTGTGCAAAGCTACGGCAACTCACGCAAAAGCCTGATAAGCAAATCACAGCAGAACGGCGCAAAATTTACATGGAATGAAAAACTTGCTGCGAATTGCACAGGAAATAGGCAATGAGCATATAAAACAAACCCGAAAAGGCATCCGTTATAGGGCTGCTTCTTCGGGTTTTTGTTGGTAAAACGTATTATTGGTAAAACGGTAATACGTTTGTTCAACTGAATACTAATACATTTTATCGGCAGTATGTTTTATCAGCAATCAATTGACAGATAAAGATTTGTCGGTTTCATGATTTCATGTCGCCACATTGTTAGATTCTATGCCTGATAATTAGATGCTTTTGCTCCGTTACTGCTCAGCGAAAAGAAGAAGACTGTTTTCTCTTTTCGCAAGTACAACCTTTCAAGGATGGCATTGCGCATCCGTTCCGCACCGAAACCATTGATGCGGAAAGCAAGTGCAACTATCATCGGAAGATTGAATACATCTGCATGATAGCCGTTCTCCAATCGAATATACTTATGAACCTCGTATTCTTTTAATGCGCCACTCTTGTATATGGCTCTGATGGCAGCACGAAGTGTTGGAGCGGTTATCCCAAACAGTTCCACAAGTTCCGGTTCGCTCATCCAAATATCGGTGGTATTGTTCGGCATGATAATGTTGCCGGATTCACCTATTGTTATGATGCTTCTTTCCATATTCATGCCATTGTTATACCGTTAAATGTTTTACTCAATCTATCACCGAGCATGGTCAGATCGTTGTCAAGTTTCTGCGTGGTAATCTTCGCATAAATTTGAGTTGTGACAATGTTCGTATGTCCCAATACACGGCTTACGCTCTCAATGGGCATACCCATACTCAAAGCAAGGGTGGCAAATCCATGTCTTGCACAATGAAATGATATGTCCTTTGTTATACCACACTCCTTCATCACTTTTTTCAGTGGCTTGCAAATAGACCAATAGTTGAGATTTGGAAATACAAGATTGTCCTCTTGATTGGTCTCGTAACGCTTGATTATCTGTAAAGGAATATCAAGAAGTTTCACCTGGAACGGGACATTGGTCTTGTGACGCTTGCCGATAATCCATTTCTCGCCGTTCACTTCCACGATGTTATCTTTAGACAACTCCTTGATATCCACAAAAGAGAGGGCGGTGAAACTGGCAAATACAAAGATATCACGGATATAAGATAACTTGGCATCGTTGAACTCATGTGTCATCAACGCCTTCAGTTCATCTTCCGTCAGGTACTCACGCTCCTTTACATTCGGGCTGATATGGAATTGGGCAAACGGATTTCTCGGAATCAATCCGTTGAAATGCGCACGCATGACCACACCTTTCAGCCACATACACTTCTCCCATATCGTTCCATTACGTAGTCCAGCCTCTGTTGAGAGGTAAGCGGCAAACTCCTTAATGAAGTCGGGGGTAATCTCCAACATGGACATATCTGTCCGTCTGTAAAAAGACTTTATGAAAGCTGCCACATGGTTTCTTGCCACCACCCGTGAACGGTAGGTTGCTATTGTCCTGTCTTTGCCCACACGTTTCTTAAACACCTCGTTTTCACGGTCAAATGCTTTGAGCAATGTTTCATACTCGCTGCCGATTCCCTGATAGGCGTTACGTACCATTTCCGCAGTTACGAATGCTTCGCGGTCGGAAATACGTTGGTAGTGCTTAATGATTTGCGCCTTGATGTTGTCAAGGGCATGGTTGATGTCCCGTGCCTCCACACTTTTGCCTTTCGCCTTGTTGCCCTTCACGTCCCAAAGGTCTTTCGGGATGCTCCGTTTACAACTGAACTGCGCTACAGTCCCGTTGATTGTCACTCGTCCCATGATGGGGACAATACCGTTTTTCCCCTTGCTGCCGTTCACGTAGAACAGCACTTTGAATGTGCTTCTTACCATACTCGCTGTTTTTGTCTGCAAAGTTATTACTCAACGAGTTAGACCATGTAAGTCAATCGAAGCCATACGGAGACACATTCAATGCCATGTGTTAAAATCACATTTCAGCGGGTAATGATTTGGAGACCGTTCTTCTTCAATATTCCGCTTTTCTTTGCGTTACCCCATTTTTGCCATTAGCACCGTTTGGCGTTATAAACGCTTTTATACTAAGCTATTCAGCGCATTTTCGCCCTTTTCTCACTGCAATTCCAAAGATTTATTATAACTTTGTGAGCAAATAAAACAAACGTACACATGAAAAAAATTA
>UMHP01008720.1_pt1 | contig 20838 bp, 19 predicted proteins | sample 1965571 | NCBI WGS metagenome assembly UMHP01 (sample SAMEA4836103, study PRJEB28245) | human gut metagenome | biome: gut microbiome; material: fecal sample | place: Denmark | collected 2008
ACGGACCTCAGGACACTCTTACACCACGTCTGCGCGCGCGACCGCGCCCAAAAATCCCCATCATAAGTTGCGGTGAAATAGGGACTGTTTGGCGGTCTCAGAGCTTCAATCAGTCCCTATTTCACCGCAACTTCGGGGATGCCTCGATGGCTAGGTTGTGGGGGTCATTGGGGACGTTCTTAAACGACTAGTCATTCAAGAACGTCCCCAATGACTAGGTGGGGTTTGGGACGCGCCTGCCCCTGGGGTATCATGGCTTGGTTGCTATAACTCGCATTTACGCGCCTTGTAGGAAGGGGCTGCGCCCATGGCTTTTGAGCCCGCTCAACATAGCTTCATTACGCTCGAGGGTGTCGATGGCGCCGGTAAATCTACGCAGGCGCGCCTGCTTGCCCGTGCGCTCGACCTTGCCGGCTACCAGGTTGTGACCCTGCGCGAGCCGGGCGGTACCGCCATCAGCGAAAAGATCCGTGCTCTGCTGCTCGACCCCGCCAATACGGCGATGGGCGACACCTGCGAGTTGTTGCTCTACGAGGCCGCGCGCGCCCAGTTGGTGCACGAGGTCATCGCCCCCGCGCTCGCAGCCGGCAAGGTGGTCCTGTGCGATCGCTTCTACGATTCCACGACCTGCTATCAGGCATTTGCCGACGGCCTTGACCGCCAGATAGTGCGCGATGCCAACAACCTGGCCGTTGCGGGGACGCATCCGGCGCTCACGCTCGTCTATCACATCACGCCCGAGCAGGCGGCGCTGCGCATGGCGGCCCGCGGTGCGGCAGATCGCATGGAGGCAAAGGGCATGGCATTCCAAGAGCGTGTCTACCAGGGCTTTTGCGCAATTGCCGCCGAGGAACCAAACCGCGTAAAGCTCATCGACGCGACCGCGTCCATCGAGGACGTCTTCGCGCAGACGGTCGAGCAGGTTCGCGCCTACGGCCTCGACATTTCCCAGGACGCCGTCACCGCCGCGCTTGCCAAGGAGGCCGAGTAACATGGCCCCCGCTCAGGCAAGCCTACTGGCCAAGCTCGACACCCAAGAGCGCGTGCGCGACTTTTTGACCAGTGCCGTCGCCAGCGGTCGCGCATCGCACGCCTACCTGTTTTTGGGCGCGCCCGGCGCGGGCAAGCTCGACGCCGCGTGGGCGCTCGCCCAAGCCTTCCTGTGCGAGCAGGATGGCTGCGGCTCATGCGATAGCTGCGTGCGCGTCGCCCGCCATACGCACCCCGACGTGCACTATTACACGCCCGAGAGCGCCACGGGCTACCTCATCGCCCAGACCCGCGAGCTGCTCGATGACGTGCCGCTGGCGCCCATCCGTGCCAAGGCCAAGGTCTACATCATCGACCGTGCCGAGCAGCTGCGCGCCAACACCGCCAACGCACTGCTCAAAACGCTCGAGGAGCCGCCCGAGGGCGTTATGTTCATCTTGCTGGGCACCTCGGCGGACGTGATGTTGCCCACCATCGTGAGCCGCTGCCAGTGCGTGCCGTTTCGGCTGGTATCGCCCGCCGTCGCCGCGCAGGCCGTGAGTCGCGCCACCGGTCAGGACCCTGCGCGTTGCCGCATGGCCGTCGCCGTAGCGGGAAGCCCCACACGTGGCATCGAGTTCCTCAAGAGCGCCGAGCGCCAGGACGCCCGCCGTCAGATGGTTCGCGCCATCGATTCGCTTATCGCCGCCGACGAGGCCGACGTGCTCAGCCGCGCCAAGTCACTCATCGTCGCCGTTAAGGCGCCGCTCGCCGAGGTCAAGTCCACGCAGGAAAAGGTGCTCGAGCAAAACGCCGACTACCTGTCGCGTGGAGCATTGAAGCAGCTTGAGGACCGCAACAAGCGCGAACTCAACGCGCGCGAGCGTTCGGGTATCATGGAAGCGCTGGCGAGCGCGCGGACGCTCATGCGCGACGTGCTGCTGACGCTTCAGGATGAGGCGGCAGACGTTGTGAACGAGGACGTGCGCGACACGATCGGGCGGCTTGCCGCGGCGACGAATGTTGCGGGTGCCACCCAGGCGCTCGAGGCGGTTGCCACCGCTGAGCGCAACATCGCCAGAAACGTTACTCCCCAGCTGGCCATCGAGGTCATGCTGTTCGATATCAGGAAGGCACTGAAATGCCGTTAGTCGTACCCGTTAAGTTTACCTACGCCTCGCGCGACCTGTGGTTCGACCCACAGGATCTGGATATCCTCGAGGCCGATTATGCCATTTGTTCTACCGAGCGCGGAACCGAGATCGGCCTGGTCACGGCCGATCCCTTCGAGGTGCCGCAAGACGAGATCGGTCAGCCGCTCAAGCCCGTGTTGCGCGTGGCGAGCGACATCGACCTGCAGCTTGCCGACGACCTGGCTATCCAGGGTGACGAGGCCATGGTCGACTTCCGCCGTCTGGTCAAGGAACTCGACCTCGAGATGAAGCCGGTCGGCGTCGAGTACCTGTTTGGCGGCGAGAAGGCTGTGTTCTACTTTGCTGCCGAGGAGCGCGTCGATTTCCGTCAGCTCGTCAAGGACCTGTCCTCGACGCTGCACATTCGCGTCGACATGCGCCAGATCGGCGTGCGCGACGAGACCCGCCTGGTGGGCGGCTATGCCCAGTGCGGCCAGGAGCTCTGCTGCACGCGCTTTGGCGGACAGTTTGAGCCGGTTTCGATTCGCATGGCAAAAGAGCAGGACCTGCCACTCAACTCGTCCAAAATTAGCGGCGTCTGCGGCCGCCTGATGTGCTGCCTGCGCTACGAGTTCGAGGCGTACAAGGACTTTAAGAGCCGCGCGCCCAAAAAGAAGACGCTTATCGATACGCCGCTTGGCAAGGCGCGTATCCAGGAATATGACACGCCGCGCGAGCAGCTGGTGTTGCGCCTGGAGAACGGCAAAGTCTTTAAGGTCAACCTGGCCGACATGACCTGCTCCGAGGGCTGCAAAAAGAAGGCCGCCGAGCAGGGCTGCAACTGCCGCCCCGACTGCGTGACGCGCGATGTGCTCGAGCGTATCGAGTCGCCCGAGATGCGCCTGGCGCTTATGGAGCTCGACCGCGAGAACGGCGTCGACGTGGGCGATGGCCTGTCGAGCGCCGACCGTCTGGCGGGGACGACGATGCCCAAGCGCCGCCGTCGCGATGCGGACGCCGATACCCGTGCGGGTCAGAGCCAGGGCGAGGGTCGCGGCCGTGGTAAGGGTCGCGGCAAGGCCGAGGCACCCGAGGTTGAGGAGGCTGCCGGTGGACGTCGCCGCCGCAAGCGCTCGGGTTCGGGCGATGCCGGCGAGGCCGCTCCCGCAGGCAAGAACTCCTCCCGCGAGCGCGAGGCTCAGCAGCCTCAGCAGCAAAACCGCGGCGGTGGCATGAATCCCACGCGCCGTCGCCGCCGTCACCTGTCGAGTGAGGAGCGCGAGGACGCCTTCCGCGCCGCAGCCGCTCGCGAAGCCGGTGCCGCCCCCAAGGGTGGTTCGGGTTCTGATACGCCTGCCGACAAGGGTGGCAAGCAACGCAACGATGACGAGCGCGCCCTGCGTCCGCGTCGTCGCCATTCCTCGGGCACGCAGCAAAAGCCCTCGGTGCCCTCCGTGGCCGATCAGGTCTCGGATGGCGAGGTCAAGGTCACGCGCCGTCGCCCTGGAGATGGCGGAGGGGCGGCTGCCAAGGCCGCGCGCGGCGCTGCTCGCGACGAACGCGAGCCGCGCGAAGATCGTGGTGGCGAGGGTTCGGCCGACCAGGGCCAGAAGCGCCGTCGCCGCCGTCGTTCCCGCAAACCGCGCCAGGACGGTGGCGAGGGCTCGACCCAAAACTCGTCCGCACCGCAACCGCCCACCGGCGAATAGCGCCCGCAAACGGATTTAACCTGCCTGACCCCAAACGCGTCGGGGTACCATAGCGCTGAATCAACGACCCTCCCTGCGACCGAGCGTAGGGAGGGTTGTGTCGTGAAGAGACATTTGAACGCGTTGGGATGCCTGCAAGGCGCCGGCATCCTACCGTTTGCGGACGAATTGCTACCGTTTGCCGAGCGGGCGGCGCACGAGGCGCTTGAGGCGTTGTCACCCACGCGATGTGCCGGCTGCGAGCGCGCCGGTGCGCTTATTTGCCAAGACTGCCTGGCGGCGCTTGCGCTCATCGACCCGCGGCATAGCTGCACTCGATGCGGCGCCCCGTTTGGAGACTTGCTGTGCACCGAGTGCTCGGTCGAGGGTACGTCCTCGGCGATGGCCGAAGCACTCGACCGGTGCCTGGCATGTGCCGTTTACACGCACCCGCTGCCGCGGATCATTAAAGCGTACAAAGACGCGGGCGAGCGACGCCTGGCGCCGTATCTGGCGGAGCTGCTCTACGACACCGCCCTGCATGCCCAGGTCGTAGCGCCCGATCGCTACGGAGGCGTGCTGTCCGGTGCGGATGCGGTGGTGTTTGTGCCTGCGACGGCGGCAGCGTTTCGGCGGCGTGGTTTTGATCATATGGAGGCTATTGCGCGCCCATTTTGCGAGCTGTCGGGTGTTCCTCTGCTCGATGCTCTCGCCAAGTACGGGCATGGCGACCAGCGCGAACTCGGTCGTGAGGAGCGCCGCGAGCGTGCCCAAGGCATGTACGAGACGGTTGAGGACGTGCACGGCCGCCACCTGCTGCTTATCGATGACGTTATCACCACGGGTGCGACGATGGCAGCGGCTTCGGCGGAACTCAAGCGCGCCGGTGCCACGGCCGTTGATGGCCTCACTATCGCACGCGTTTGGTAGGGGTGGTTTTGTGGCAGTAAAGATTGAGCGGCGCAACGAGCCGACAGGCGAACAGCTAGCGGCTTCCATAATTCTGACCGGCGCCTCGGCGCTGCGCATGATGCGCGCCGAGCGCCGGCAGATGGGCTATATCAGCTGGAAGGACCTTAATCCCGATGAAGAGCGCCGTGTGCTGCGCACATCGTCGCCCTCGACCGAGGACATCTATCTTCCCGATTTGGTGCGGATTGGGGCCGCAAGCGGCGAGGTGCAAGAGGATTTGTGCTTGCTGGTAGGGTCTGCAGCGCAGCGCCGCCGTATTCTTGGCGTGAGCTGGTCCGTATGCTCCGAGTTGCCCGCCGGCTCGATTCTAGAGGTGGAACCGGGGGTGTACAGTCTATCTCCCGAGGCCCTTTGCGTAGCCGTCGCGCGCGAGGTCGGCTGCATCCAGGCATTTGCCCTGGCCCAGGAGCTGTGCTCTAAGATTTCACTGAGTGACCGCGGGAAGTATCTGCCTCCCTACACCTCGCCTGTCGTGAACAAATTGGCAAAGGACAAAGACCAGCCGCCAGATGTCGGTTACTTTGAGGTCGAGTCCGTGCTGACACCCGATTGCCTGGTAGATTACCTCGCGGCATGCAAGGGGAGCGCGGCCAAGCAGCTGCGGCGGCTGTGTCCCTATCTGTCGGAAAACCTGCGTTCACCCATGGAGTGCATCATGCTTGCCATGTTTTCGCTTCCGTTTTCCTATGGCGGATTTGCCTGTGGTCCCTTTAAGACCGACTACAAGATCGAGTTCAACGACCGTGCACAGGCGATCTCGGGGATGCCGCATGCGGTTTGCGATGCCTTTCAGGAAGCAGCCCGGTTTGACTTGGAATACAACGGTGAGCTGGGCCATTCCTCTCGGAGGGGACGTATCCATGATGAAAAGCGCAACACGGGCTTGATTACTATGGGAATCGAGGTCGCGACGGTCAACAACGAAATGCTCTGTGACATGGAAGCGATGGAAGCACTCGCATGGCGCATCCACCAGCGTATGGGTAAGCGATATCAGAATCGCGTAGAGGCTCGTCGAAAGAGGCAAGATGCTCTGCTGAATACGCTCCGAGCGTGCTTTGGGCTCAAACCAGCGTAAAACTATGGCTTTATAGGGGGTCTGTTTATATGCTCTGTGCAAAAAACGGCAAATATGAGTACTGTTACTAGATTAGTGACAGCAAAAACAAAGAAACTTGGGCCGATAATCTGGATTCAGCGAAGAGATAATAAACGAATGTGGAATATCTTGGCGCCAAGCAGGCTGTGCGGAACTCAAAAAGGGCTCGTGAGGCGGTAATACGCTGCTATTAAATTGGTAACAGTACTCATATTTGCCGTTTTTTGCACACGGCACCCTGAGACGGGTGCCCCGGAGCTCCCCGTAGGGGAGCTCCGGGCTTCATGGGGGCACGAATAGCCCGCTCCGACCTGCGAAATCTGTACTCGCGATGCGAATAACGCCCCTAACCTTAAACTTTAGCTTGAACTTAGCTATAATGCGCTACGTTCCTGCCAGGCTGTGGTTGCGGACGGACGAAATGCCCGTCCTAGTCCAAGACAGACGCGGTCAAAGGGATCCACGTAAGCGACCGCGTGCGCGCGGCGCGATCATGGCGCGTCCTAGATGTAAGCCGCACCGTCCGTTCTACTTTCTTTGGGGCAATACCGCCTCGCGGGCGAGCGGGTCAGTCGTGAAGGTGGCTGCGGCCTCCCGAGCAAACACCCCGGTGCGCAAGTGTGGGGTCAAATACCAGGTCAGCTGGTGGGAACAACCTGATATTCCGCGCAACGCACGGATCGTATACGACACAGAAGGCAGGGTAGTGGACATGGTGAGGGGCAGCTTGATGCACGCGGCTCGGTTAGGTGCTGGGACCGCAGCGGTCATCGCCGTTTTGGGCCTGAGCGGATGCGCGTTCAACCCGCTGTCTACGTTCACGACTCCCACGATCGACCAGATCGAGTACGAGACCGTCACGCCGGCGGTGTCGGACGACGCCCTGGTCACTCCCGGAACCCTGACGGTCGCCCTCGATACTTCCGATGCGCCGCAGGCCATGCAGGACGCCGACGGCGAGCTCACGGGGTATGCGGTTGACGCCGCCCGCGCCCTCGCAAGCCGCATGGGCCTTAAGGTCTCCTTTGTCGATGCGTCTTCGGCAGGTTCCGCGCTCGGCGACAAAAAGGCCGATATCTTTATCGGCGAGATTAACTCCACGGACGGGGACATTAGCTCGCTCGGCACCTGCCTGTACGATGCCACTTCCGTGTTCGGTAAAACTAGCGATGGTGGGTCGCTAAGCGTTTCCACCGATACCCTTAACGCGTCTACTCTGGGTGTCCAAATGTCCTCGGCCTCGCAGGAGGCGCTTGCTAAGCAGAGCATCACCGCCAATCAAAAGACCTACTCCAACATCAACGAGTGCTTTGAGGCGCTTGAGTCCGGCGAGGTCGACTATGTGATCTGCGACTCCACGGCCGGCGGCTACCTTGCACGCCTGATGAGCGAGGTCTCCTATGTCGGTTCGCTCGAGGCGCCCTCGACGCTTGGTGTTGCGGGCCTCTCGTCCAATGACGAACTGTGCCGTGCCGTGAGCGATGCCCTCGACGGCATCACGGTCGACGGTACGCTCGAGGCAGTCCACTGCGTCTGGTATGGCAGGATGCCCTACGACCTCACCACTAAGACGGTTTCGGGCGCTAACGTGCAACCGGGCGACTCTGAGTCCAGTGAGACCACGTCCTCCGGCAGCGAGTCCTCCGATTCCAACAATGAGACCGCATCCTCCGAGGACAAATCGTCCAGCCAGGAAGGCACCATCACCGACGACGACATTAACAAACTCAATAGCTAGTTATTGCTAGGGGTGGTGTCTCCTATACGTTGGAAAGGACACCTTTTCACGGTTTCAACACGCACTGCCGGGCTTCCCCGATGGGGGAGCCCGGCTTTTTCATCCCAATAAAACCAGCAGGTCAAAGCCAATTTTCGGGACCAAATACAAAGCCGTTGGCCCCCTCCTATAGCGCACTTTGCCACAGAAAAGTGCGAGACTTCGGTATGCGGTATCAAGCAATCGTTATTCGGGTCTTTGGGAATCCGCGTGATTAAATGCACGGCAATGGGTACATAGCCAGTACAGTAAGTCCCCGAGGCAGATTGGAGCCACGTATGGATATCAAGGTTTCTGGACGCAAGACGACGGTAACCGATGCTCTGCGTGCGCATGTGGATGAGAAGATCGGCGAGGCGCTCAAGGTTTTCGATATCGAGCCCATGACGGTCGACGTTGTACTTCGCTATGAGAAGAACCCCTCGAACCCCAACCCGGCAATCGTCGAGGTTACGGTTCGTGTCCGCGGTTCGGTGATTCGCGTTGCCGAGCACGGTGCAGATATGTACGCCGCCATCGACCTCTCCGCCGATAAGGTCACTCGCCAGCTGCGCAAGTTCAAGACCAAGGTCGTGGACAACCGCCAGGGCGGTGCCAGCGCAGCGGATGTCGCACCGGTCGAGCGCGTCGAGGATCTGGCCGACCTGCTGCTGCCCGAGGAGGAGGACGACCTGCTCGTCCGCGAGAAGGTCATCGATGTCACCCCGATGACTGAGGAGCAGGCGCTGGTGCAGACCGATCTGCTCGGCCACGACTTCTACGTGTTCGAGAACGCGACGACTGGCCTCATCAATGTGGTGTATCACCGTAAGAATGGTGGATATGGCATCATCAAGCCCCGCATCGAAACACTTGACGAGTAAAATACGTTAACTTGCATGAGTTAACGGCTGGCGGCCATCCCATGCGGGTGGCCGCCTTTTTACGTAAGGAGTCGCTTTGATGGACAAGGCTGCATCTACCGGCCATTCTGACCGCTGCCGCATCGTCGTCGATACCTGCTGCGACTTTAGCCCCGAGGTCGCTGCGAACCTCGATGTCGATATCTTGGGCTTCCCCTTTATCATCGATGGCGAGGAGCGCACGGACGATATCTGGTCGAGCATGAGCCCTAAGGAGTTCTACGACCGCATGCGCGCCGGTGCCCGCGTGTCCACCTCGGCTGTGTCGCTCGGTCGCTATATCGAGTTCTTTACCGAGTGCGCCAAAGAGGGCACACCCACGGTCTACCTGTGCTTTACCTCGGCGCTGTCGTCGAGCTACAACTCCGCGTGCCAGGCGGCAGATGCCGTGCGCGCCGAGTATCCCGATTTTGAGCTGTACGTGGTCGACAACGCTCTGCCCTGTGCAACCGGCGCGCTCTTGGCGCTCGAGGCCGTGCGCCAGCGCTCGGCGGGACTCACCGCCAAGCAGCTGGTCGACTGGGCAAACGAGGCAAAGACCTACGTCCACGGTTACTTTACGCTCGAGAGCTTCGACGCGCTGGCTGCCGGCGGCCGCATTCCGCCCGCGGCGGCGCAACTCACGGCAAAGCTCGATGTCAAGCCCGAGCTCTCCTACGACCTTGCCGGCTCGCTGTCGCTGATCGGCGTCAACCGCGGCCGCAAGAAGGCGCTCAAGTCCATCCTCAAGTCGTTCCGCGAGAACTACGTGCCCGATCGCACCATGCCCATCGCCATCATGACGGCCGATGCCGAAAAGGACGGCGACTGGCTCGAAGCCGCCATCCGCAAGGAGGAAGGCTGCGCCGACGTCACGATCATTCGCGGCTCCGTGGGTCCCACCATTGGCTCGCACGTGGGCCCCGGCATGGTGGCCTGCGCGTTTTGGGGCAAGAATCGCGCCGAGAAAGCCTCGCTTTCCGACCGCATCGCGCGTCGCGTGCGCGGCGAGTAGGCGGGCGCTGCGGTTGCAAGCGCCCTCAAGTCACGGCCCAAACGCTGGCACTGAGTATTCAACCTGGTAACAACACCCAACCCAAAAGGAAAGGTTTCATGGCAAACAAGCTCTCCGTCGCATTCATTGGCACCGGAATCATGGGTGCCCCCATCGCCGGCCACATTCTGGACGCCGGCTATCCCGTCACGGTCAACAACCGCACCAAGTCCAAGGCGGCGGCGCTTATCGAGCGCGGCGCCGTCTGGGCAGATACGCCGGCCGATGCCGCGGCGAACGCCGATGTCGTCTTTACCATGGTGGGCTATCCCTCCGAGGTCGAGGAACTCTACCTGGCGGGCGACGGCCTGCTCTCGTGCACTAAGCCCGGCGCGGTTTTGATCGACCTCACCACGAGCTCGCCCGAGCTTGCCCGTGACATTGCCGAGGCCGCCCAGGTTTCTGGTCGCATGGCGTTTGACTGCCCCGTCACCGGCGGCGAGTCGGGCGCTATCGCCGGTACGCTCACGGCTATCGTGGGCGCTACCGAGAACGACATCGCGCCGGTCCGCGACATCCTTGCCACCTTTGCGGCCAACATCTGCTGCTTCGACGGCGCCGGCAAGGGCCAGGCTGCCAAGCTCGCCAACCAGGTGTCGCTGGGCGCCTGCATGGTCGGCATGGCAGACGCCATGGCATTTGCCGAGTTGAGCGGCCTTGACCTGGAGAAGACCCGCCAGATGATCCTGGGCGGCACCGGCAAGTCCGGCGCCATGGAGAGCCTGGCTCCCAAGGCGCTCGACGGCGACTACAAGCCCGGCTTTATGGTCGAGCACTTTATCAAGGACCTGCGCTTGGCGCTCGCCTATGCCGACGACCGCGAGCTTGCGCTGCCCGGTGCCGACGTGGCCTTTACGCTCTACGACATGCTCGACGCCATCGGTGGTGCCAAGCTGGGTACCCAGGCCGTCACGGTCCTCTATAAGGAGGAGGCCGACGCCATCGCCGCCGGTCTGGACTGGTCGCAGTATCGTCCCGAGGAGCATGGCGCTCACGAGGACGGCTGCGGTTGCGGCGAGCATGGCGACGATCACGAGTGCGGTTGTGGCCACCACCACGACGAGGGCCACGAGTACTGCGGCGGCCACGGCCATGATGACGGCCACGAGTGCTGCTGCGGCCACCATCACGGGGAGTAGCGCCCATGAGCTGGACGTTCGTGGTGCTTGCGCTGGTGCTCTTTCTCTTTGCGATCTACATTGGCTTTTTGTGCGGCCAGTGGGCGTGCGAAAAGCGTGTCATCACCAAGCGCGACTACTGGATTGCCAACTTTGCGGGAGCGGCGGCAGTCGTCCTGCTGACCTGGGTGTTCTCACTGTTCCCGCTGGTGCAGTTTGCGCCGATCGGCTGGCTCGGCGGCTTTATCGCCGGCCTTAAGATGAGCTTTGGCGAGTCCGTCGGTCCGTGGCGCAAGCACGACGAGGTCTTTAACGTCAACAAGGCTCACCGTGCCGCCGCCGACGCGGGCGACGCCGAGGAACGCCGCCGTGCGCGTCGCAATGGCGCGGCCGATCGACAGCTCATCTCGGTCACCGATGACAGCAAGGGTGCTGGCAAGCACGCTAAGAAATAGTAAGAAGAGGTAACTATGGCAGAAAACAAAGACGAACAGCTCACCGACGAGGAGCTGGCACAGCTTCAGCTGGCAGAGGAGAACGAGAACGCCGTCGACCGTCTGGTCAAGGAACTCGGCTGCCCCACGCGCCGCATCCGCCAGTTTGCCGCCCGCGTGCTGCACCTGCTTGCCGAGCGCGATCCGCAGCGCGTCGTGCCCTGCGTGCCCGCGCTGATCGAGGCGCTCGACCGCCCCGAGGCTCAGACCCGCTGGGAGGCCCTCGATGCCCTGACGGCGCTCGCCACCACCTGCCCCGAGCAGCTGGGCGATGCCTTTGAGGGTGCCGAGACCGCACTGTTCGACGAGATCTCCTCCACGCTGCGCTATGCTGCCTTCCGCCTGCTGTGCGTGTGGGGTGCCACGAGCGTCGAGCGTTCGCGCGAGGCTTGGCCCATCCTGGACGAGGCTATCCAGTGCTACCACGGCGACCTTGAGTATCGCGACATGCTCGGTTGCCTGTACGAGTTTTGCCAGGGCGAGATCGACGCCGAGGTTGCCGAGAAGCTTGCGCTGCGCCTTAAGTTCGACGCCGAGAACGGCAAGGGCAGCTATCTCAAGGCCCGTTCGAGCGAGATTTGCGAAATGCTTGTTAAACGTTTTGGCCTGGATCTCTCCAAAAAGAAGAAGCGTGCTAGCGTTAAAAAATCTGAGGCCGCCGAAGACGAGGAGTAACAGATTATGGCGCACGATGTAGTCCTGATTCCCGGTGACGGTATCGGTCCCGAGATTACGCAGGCCATGCGCCGCGTGGTCGAGGCCACTGGTGTCCAGATCAACTGGAACGTCCAGGAGGCCGGCGCCGGCGTCATGGACGAGTTTGGCACGCCGCTGCCCCAGCACGTGCTCGATGCGGTCGCCGAGACCAAGGTTGCCATCAAGGGCCCCATCACCACACCGGTCGGCACGGGTTTCCGCAGCGTCAACGTGGCCCTGCGCAAGCACTTCGACCTGTACGCCTGCGTGCGACCTTGCCTGTCGCAGCCGGGCGATGGCTCGCGCTTCCGCGACGTTGACCTGGTTATTGTGCGCGAGAACACCGAGGACCTCTACGCCGGTATCGAGTTCGATGAGGGCGCTGCCGAGGTCGAGGAACTCTCGCAGCTTGTCGAGCGTTCGGGCCAAAAGACCTTCGCCGTCGATTCCGCGATCTCGATCAAGCCGATCTCTATCGCCAAGAGCCGCCGCATTGTGGAGTATGCCTTTGAGTATGCCCGCCGCTGCGGCCGCAAAAAGGTGACGGCCGTGCACAAGGCCAACATCATGAAGGCGACCGACGGCCTGTTCCTGCGCGTGGCGCGCGAGGTGGCCGCCAACTATCCTGATATCGAGTTCAACGACAAGATCGTCGACGCCACCTGCATGGGCCTGGTCCAGAACCCCAACGACTTCGATGTCCTGGTGCTGCCCAACCTGTACGGCGACATCGTGAGTGACCTGTGCGCCGGCCTGGTGGGCGGCCTGGGCATGGCCCCCGGCTCCAGCATCGGTGCCGACTGCGCCATCTTTGAGGCTACGCATGGCTCCGCGCCCGATATCGCCGGCCAGGATATCGCCAACCCCACGGCCGAGATCCTCTCTGCTGCGATGATGCTCGATCACCTGGGCGAGAACGATGCTGCCAATCGCATTCGTGCCGCCGTATCTGCCACGCTCGACGAGGGCGAGCAGGTTACCGGTGACGTGCGTCGTGCCCAGACCGGCTCCGTTGAGGGCGCCGTGGGCACGCAGGCCTTTGCCGATGCCGTTATCGCGCACCTGGTCTAAGGTATGCACGCTGCAAACGCCTAAATAGTACTTAAGTGTTTGCGTATAACCTAAGAATCAATACGCCCGGCGCTCTGCCGGGCGTATTCTATTGGGGACTATGTTTCCTAACAAGGAGTAACCGATATGGGTCTGATTCAAAAGAAAGACGAGAAGGACGAGATCGACGGCATCCAGATCATCGAGCGCGGCGAAGGCCCCGACGGTGATGAGGACGAGAAGATCGACCTGGTCGCCGGCACGTCTGCCGAACATATTGCCGCCGGCACGACTGTCGAGGAGGAGGACGCTCGCCTGGAGGCAAAGATCGCCGCGGACGCCGCCGACGAGAACCTCATGCCCCAGGAGCAGGACGAGGACGACGATATCCTGGGTTCCGACGAAGACGACCGCGCATCCAAGCACAAGAAGACGATGATTGCCGCCTTCGTGGTTGCAGTCGTGATCGCTGCTGTGGTCGGCTTCTTTATCGGCAACGGTGGTTTTGGCGGCAAGGGCGTCGGCTCGGCGACCCTCACCGAGGACCAGCTCGATTCGACCGTGGCAAGCTACAGCTACAACGGCAAGAAGAGCGACATCACCGCGCGCGAGGCCATTGAGAGCCAGTACAGCCTCGACACCGTCAAGGATGGCGATGGCAACTACACCGCTCCCTCTGCCGACGTCATCCTGTCCTACGTGCGCAACAAGATCCTGCTCGACGCTGCCGAGGACGAGGGCATCACCGTCTCTTCTAAGGAGATGAAGAAGTACGCCGAGGATTCCATCGGCACTTCGGACTACAAGACCATGGCCACGCAGTATGGCGTGTCCAAGGACCAGGCCAAGCAGATCGTCCGTCAGTCCGCGACGCTGCAGAAGCTCTACAAGAAGAAGGTGGGCGATAGCTCCGCAAGCATGCCGACCGCCCCGACCGAGCCTGCTGATGGCAACGAGGAGACCGCGAGCAAGGACTACGCCGATTACATCATCAAACTTGCCGGCGACGAGTGGGATAGCGAAAAGGGCACCTGGAAGGACGCCGATAGCACCTACGCTAAGGCCTTCGCTGACGATGCCTTTACGGCTGATAGCGCTACCTACAAGCAGGCCATGACCGCCTATTACACCGCCTACCAGCAGTACTCTTCGCAGGCTTCGAGCGCCAGCTCCAAGTGGACCGAGTATGCTAACGGCCTGTATGCCAAGGCCAACATCAGCATCTATGGTCTGTTTGCATAAAGATCTGTCTGAGCCGCCGAGCGCGTAACCGAAATATCTGAATAAGCCCGCTAGAACGGACAACGTTCTAGCGGGCTTATTGCTGCCGAAACCACTGGGGCAGGCCTTGCGCCCGCGCAAGCGCTCCATCGCGCTTCCCTAATTCATCTGGGAAAACAACTGCAAACGATTGCAAGTAACCGGTGAACGGTCGAAAACTACCGTTCACCGATAATCTCAAAACTGGTTCTAACTGGTATTAAGTCAAAAAGACCAATTCACATATCTTCACAATGACCTGCAATTTTTCTACACGCTATTTTTAGCCGCCCTGCGTTGTTTAGACACAGGAAAAGATCCGATCTTTTGCCAAAGCATTTCGGAACGGTTTCAAAACCGCAGGTAGAAGTGTTAACGACCGGTAAACGGTCGATTTATCACCGTGAGCGGTGCAAAAACGTTTTACCGTATGAATCAACGAAAGCGACCTCTTCTGGGGTGATATAGTGACAACAACACGTCACGTGGTTGCTACCAGTTTAGAAACCACTGGTCTTCAAAGTACGCTTTCTAAGAAGCTTTAAGGGCGAGCGCCCGCTGGCTTCCGAAAATCATCGGACTCAGATCGTACACACCTTCGGAAGGGAAATTTGAATGGTTGGCTTTATTCTTACCGGTCATGGACAGTTCGCACCCGGCCTCGCAAGCGCTATCGCTATGGTTGCTGGCGACCAGCCCGCTTTTACCGTCGTTCCTTTTGAGGGCGACCAGGCTGCTTCCTACGGTGAGGATCTCCGCGCCGCTATTACCGCCATGCGCGAGGAGTGCGATGGCGTGCTCGTCTTTACCGACCTGCTTGGTGGCACCCCGTTCAACCAGGCGATGATGATTGCCCAGGATGTCGATAACGTCGAGGTTCTGACTGGCACCAACCTTCCCATGGTTATTGAGCTTCTGTTCCTCCGCGGCAATGCCACGCTCGCCGAGCTTGGCGAGCAGGCCGTGACCGTTGGCCAGACGGGCGTCACCGCCCAGACGGTCGCATCCGTTGCCGACTCCGAGGAAGAGGATATCTTCGGCGACGAGGACGGCATCTAATGGCCGATTTCGGAGCCAACGTCCTGAGCTCCTCGGTCGCTCTTTTAGGCCTGCTTGTCATCATGGGCTTGATTTACACCATCTGGTCGCAAATCAACATGAAGAAGAAGCAGAAGTACTTCAAGGAGCTGCACACCGAGCTCAAGCCGGGTCAGGAGGTTCTTTTCGCCGGCGGTATCTACGGAACCGTCAAAGGCATCGAAGGCGAGAAGGTCCAGATCAAAGTCCGATCCGGAGCCGTCGTAGATGTTTCGCGTTACGCGATTCAGGAGATCAAGTAACTGTCGTCAGCAAATATCGAAAGGAAGCTGATCAACATGGCAGAACCCAACATTCTTCTTACCCGCATCGATAACCGACTGGTTCATGGTCAGGTTGCCACCCAGTGGAACTCCACTCTGGGCTCCAACCTCATCCTCGTCGCCAACGACGACGTGGCGTCCAACACCATGCGCCAGAACCTCATGAAGATGGCCGCTCCCGCCGGCGTCGCTACGCGTTTCTTCTCCCTGCAGAAGACCATCGACGTCATTGGCAAGGCGAGCCCGCGCCAGAAGATCTTCATCGTGGCCGAAACACCGGAAGACGTGCTTACGCTCGTCAAGGGCGGTGTGCCTATAAAGAAGGTAAACATCGGCAACATGCACATGTCGGAAGGAAAGCGCCAAGTCGCCACCTCCGTCGCAGTTAACGACGAGGATGTCGCTGCGTTTAAAGAGCTGCAGGAATTGGGGGTGGAGTTGGAGATCAGGCGCGTTCCGAGCACGCCTGTTGAGGACACGAGCAAGCTCTTCTCGTAATCCTCGTGATCCACGTTGTCAGGAGTGAAACCCTGACGTTCTGTACGTGATATCCAAAGTGCGTACATTCATTTTGAAAGGAGGAGCAAGATGGAATACTCGATCATCCAGATCGCTCTGGTCTTCGTTGTTACGTTCATCGCGGCAATCGACCAGTTTGATTTCCTCGAGTCTCTCTATCAGCCCATCGTCACCGGCGCCGTCATCGGTCTTATCCTTGGCGACCTCAACACCGGTCTTCTCGTGGGTGGTACCTATCAGCTCATGACGATCGGCAACATGCCGATCGGAGGCGCTCAGCCGCCTAACGCCGTCATTGGCGGCATCATGGCAGCCATTCTCGCTATCGCTACGGGTCTCGAGCCCAACGCGGCAGTCGGCCTTGCCATTCCGTTCGCCCTGCTTGGTCAGCTCGGCGTTACCCTGGTCTTCACGCTTATGTCCCCGCTTATGTCCACGGCCGATAACATGGCTCATAACGCGGACACCAAGGGCATCGAGCGCCTGAACTACTTCGCCATGGCTCTGCTCGGCCTGATCTTCGCTGTCGTCGTCACCCTGTTCTTCATCGCTGGCGCTACCATTGGTCAGACCATCGCTTCCGCCATCCCGACTTGGCTGCAGACCGGTCTGTCCGCTGCAGGCGGCATGATGCGCTTCGTCGGCTTCGCCGTCCTGCTCAAGGTTATGATGAACCGCGATATGTGGGGCTTCTTCCTCATGGGCTTTGGCCTCGCGCTCATCACCGTTGCCAACGATTCTCTGGCAACCCCTGCTCTGCTCATCCTCGCTCTCATCGGCTTCGGCATCGCTTTCTGGGACTTCCAGCAGCAGACCGAGCTGAAGGGTGCAGCTGTTTCTGACGGAGGTGACTTCGAAGATGGCATCTAATGAGTATGTAATCCCGGAGCACTACGAGGATCTCACTCCTGCTCCGCAGCTCGACCAGAAGACCCTCAACAAGATGGCTTGGCGCTCCTGCTTCCTGCAGGCCTCGTTCAACTACGAGCGTATGCAGGCCGCTGGCTGGCTCTACTCCATCATCCCCGGTCTGGAGAAGATCCACACCAACAAGAACGACCTCGCGGCTTCCATGAGCCACAACCTGGAGTTCTTCAACACCCACCCGTTCCTCGTCACCTTTGTTATGGGCATCGTGCTTTCGCTCGAGCAGAACAAGGTTGACATCCCCACGATCCGCGCCGTCCGCGTCGCCGCAATGGGCCCGCTCGGTGGTATCGGTGACGCCCTGTTCTGGCTGACGCTCGTGCCTATCACGGCTGGCATCACCTCCAACATGGCCATCAACGGCAACGCCGCTGCGCCGATCATCTTCCTGGTGATCTTCAACGTCGTCCAGTTCGCTCTGCGCTTCTGGCTCATGAACTGGTCCTACAAGCTTGGCACCAGCGCTATTGACGCTCTGACCGCCAACATGCAGGCCTTCACGCGTGCCGCTTCCATCATGGGCGTCTTCGTCGTCGGTTGCCTGGTCGTCACCATGGGTGGCACCCAGATCAACCTCCAGATCCCCAATGGCACCACCCGTGGCCTTGCCCCTACTACCGTGATCGTCTCCGAGAAGGAGGCCGAGAACTTCACCGGTATGGAGGGCATCGATACCGAGACCGCTGAGGCCGGTACCATCGCCATGACCGATGAGGACGGCAACGCCCTCACCACCACCGATGCCGATGGCAACGAGGTCAAGTGCGGCGTCGCCGATCTGGGCAACGGCATGGAGTCCGTGACCTACGCTACCGTCACCGAGGATCCGGTCAACTTCTCTGTTGCCGACACCCTCAACACCATCGTCCCGAAGCTCGTCCCGCTTATGCTTACGCTGCTGCTTTACTACATGTTCGCTAAGCACAGCTGGACCCCGACCAAGGGCATTCTGCTGCTCTTCGTCCTTGGCATCCTGGGCGCTGGCCCGCTTGGTCTCTGGCCGAGCATCTGGTAAGGCTCTAGCTTGAGGGGTGTGTCCCTACGCGGCTCACACCCCGACCCCTTAAGCCATGTGTATGTTAAAAGCCGCGTGCTCGAAAGAGCGCGCGGCTTTTGTTTTCTTGATGATTCGGGTGTGGCAGACAGATAATGCTAAACACCCAAGGTAGAAGCCGAGTTTGAGAAAATGGGAGGATAGGATGGCGATCGGAGCGCGTAAGCAACCGCTATACGATCAGCTGGTCGATATTCTGACCGAAAAGATTGACCATGAATATCGCGCCGGTGACATGATTCCTTCCGAGCGCGAACTTTCGGAGCGCTATGGTCTCTCGCGCACTACGGTGCGCCTGGCTCTGCAGGAACTGGAGCGTTTAGGACTGGTGGTTCGGCAGCACGGTCGTGGTACCTTTGTGACCGACCGTTCGGCAAAGGCAACCAATCTTATGCAGTCCTACAGCTTTACCGAGCAGATGCGCGCGATGGGTCGAGAACCCGAGACCACGATTCTCGATTTTTGCGAGATGGAGGCCGATAAGAATCTGGCTGAGCATATGGGATTGCGTATCGGTGATCGCATTTTTAAGCTCAAGCGTCTTCGCTCTGCCGACAACATGCCCATGATGGTCGAACGCAGCTATCTACCGGTTCGTCAATTTCTATCCCTAAAGCGACCACTGCTAGAGCGTAAGCCGCTTTACGATGTGATTGAGCAGGACTTTCAGCAAAAGATTCGCGTGGCCGAAGAGGAGTTCTATGCGAGCATAGCCCGTCCCACCGATGCCCACCTTTTGGGAATTGTCGAGGGCTCGCCTGTGCTCGATTTGGTCAGGACTACGTATAACGAGTCAAACGAGGTAGTGGAGTACACACTCTCGGTTGCTCGTGCCGATCAGTTTAAATACAAGGTTTACCACCAGCGCAGCAACTAGTGCTCGCATCGTTTCCATATGGTGATTCTTTGCATTTAACTGGTTACTACCAGATAACCAACCGAAGTGTATAATTGCACGTCAGAGGATTACTTCTAGAGAGAGGTATTAGAAATGTTCGAGAAGAGTGTCGAGGAGCTCACCGAGCTCGGCGCCCAGATCACCACGGCCGAGATTGCTCAGCAGCCCGAGCTTTGGCGTGATACGCTCAACATCTATCGCGAGAACAAGGAGGCCATCGAGGCCTTCCTGGCCGAGGCTCGCGCTATGGGCGAGGGCCGTCTGTCCGTTGTCTTCACCGGTGCCGGTACGTCCGACTACGTTGGCGATACCTGCGCTCCGTACCTGCGTCACGCTGGCAACACTGATCTCTACGACTTTAAGCCCATCGCCACGACCGACATCGTGAGCGCCCCGCGCGACTTCCTGCGCGCCGAGGATCCCACGCTCGTGGTTTCCTTTGCCCGCTCTGGCAACAGCCCCGAGAGCCTTGCCGCCGTTGCCGTTGCCAAGGAGCTCGTCCACAACGTCAAGTTCCTCAACATCACCTGCGCTCCCGAGGGCAAGCTCGCCGTCGAGTCCGCCGATGATCCCAATGCGCTGACGCTGCTCATTCCGCGCGCCAACGACAAGGGCTTCGCCATGACCGGTTCTTATTCCTGCATGACCCTGCTCTCCACCCTTATTTTCGACACTGCCTCTGACGAGCAGAAGGCCGAGTGGGTCGAGACGATTGCCAAGATGGGCGAGGAGGTCATCTCCCGTGAGCCCGAGATCGCCGATTACCTGGCTGGCGACTTCAACCGCGTGACCTACTTGGGTTCTGGCTCCTTCGGTGGCCTTGCCCAGGAGAGCCAGCTCAAGATCCTTGAGCTCGCTCACGGTCTGGTCGCTACTTCCTACGACACCTCCATGGGCTATCGTCACGGACCTAAGTCCTTCGTCGACGATAAGACGCTCGTCTTCGTGTTCGTCAATAACGACGCCTACACCCGTCAGTACGACATCGACATCCTCAACGAGATCGGTGGCGACGAGATCGCTCAGCACACCATCGCCGTTCAGCAGGAAGGTGCCACCGTCTATGAGGGTGAGTCCTTCACCTTTAAGGGCTACGAGGCACTTCCCGAGGGCTACCTTGCTCTGCCGTTCGTGATGTTTGCCCAGGCTATCAGCCTGCTCAACTCCGTGCGCGTGGGCAACACGCCCGATACGCCGAGCCCCACCGGCACGGTCAACCGCGTGGTTAAGGGCGTGACGATTCACCCCTTCACCGCTTAATCGCGTCCCCCTGTAAGGGCGCCCGTCCGCTCATAACGGCGGGCGGGCGCTTTTTGTTTTACGTGAGCTGGGTATAAGCATCACTACAGTCAACTGCTTTAGAAGCAAGGAGTGCATATGAGCACGTACGCAATTAAGGCTGACAAGTTCTTCTTGCCGGCAGGCCCGCAACTGGGCGGCTATCTTATGGTCGAGGATGGCGTCTTTGGCGCCTGGCAGGCCGACGAGCCCTCTTGCGAGATTAAGGACTACACGGGATCGTGGATCGCACCGGGTATGGTCGATACTCACATCCATGGCTTCTACAACCACTCAACTACCGATAACGACCCCGAGGGTATCGATATCAGCTCGACCGAGCTCGCCCGTCGCGGTACCACCAGCTGGCTGCCCACGACGTTCACCGATGGCGTCGAGCAGATCAAGGACGCCTGCGCCGCCATCGCTCAGGCGGACGAGGGCCGCGGTCCTGACTTCTGCGGTGCTCGCATTCAGGGTATCTACCTGGAGGGCCCCTTCTTTACCATGAAGCACGTGGGCGCGCAGAACCCCGCTTATCTTATTGATCCCTCCGAGGAGGTCTTCGACCAGTGGCAGGAGGCTGCCGGCGGACGTATCGTCAAGAGTG
>UMHP01000595.1_pt1 | contig 20713 bp, 23 predicted proteins | sample 1965571 | NCBI WGS metagenome assembly UMHP01 (sample SAMEA4836103, study PRJEB28245) | human gut metagenome | biome: gut microbiome; material: fecal sample | place: Denmark | collected 2008
GGATTAGTCTCCCCCACGGGGAGACGCCCCCGGTCTGCGGCCTTACCGGCTCTGGCGCTGGGGCGGGATGCGGCTTCTCTGCTGGGGGGTGATGTTCCGTTCAATGGAGCCGCCGAACTGCTTGCTCATCCCCTGGATCTGATCCAGGGCGCTCCGCCGCTGCTGGGGGTCCCAGCCCTCGTACAGCTCCTCCAGGCGGGACAGGTCCGGCGTGTCCCGCTTGATGCCAAACTGGCGGCACAGGATATAGGAAATGCTCTGGGCGTCCAGGTCCACCTCCTCATGGTCATAGTTTGGGTTGGCCCCCTTGGCGTGGATGCGGGAGTGGGCCACCTCAGCGGCGATGGCCGCAAATGCCTCGCTGTCTGAGAAAGCGGGATTGACGGCCAGCTCCATATTTTTGCTGTCATAGTAGGCGGCCACGGGCAGGTCGTGGTCGGTGGCCACGGGAACAACGGAGTAATTGAGGATGGCGCGCAGGGCGATGCTCATTTCCTTGCTGTCATCCTTCAACTGGACCTTTTTCAGGTCACGCCCCTGGGTCTGGCGGATGTCATAGGCGTCCGTGAGGCGATACCCCCGGCCCAGGGTATTCCGGGCAAAAATTTTGACTCCCTTGCTTCGCTCCTGGTCTATCACGCCCCGATTCAGGGTTTTCCACCGTTCCGCCGTACCGAATACGGTGGCCTCCGGGTCCTGAAACATGACCAGGGCGATATTGCCCGCGCTGTATGTGGGGTTATCCCCCTGCATATCCAGGTACTTCACATACAGTTCCGGGCTGCTGGTGATCTCCTCCACTCCGGCGTCTTGCATGGCGATGGTGTTCTCCCGGTCCGCCTGCATTTCCGCCCTCCATTGGTTGTCCTGCTGGGACTTTTCCGCGATGATCGCTTCCAGATTTGCCATAATGATGTTCCTCCTAAGATATATTCATCTTGATTTTGGTACGGTTTTTCCCTTGGCCTGCGGGGCCCTGCCGGGCTCCCGCATCCCTTCCGACGCCGCCCGCAGGGCCTCCAGGCGGGACTTGACGGATGGTTTCTCAGTAGTCTCCGTCGTCCTCATATCCGTACTCCTCGTCTGCCTGGCTGTCGAGCCACTCCCGCGCTGTGGTGAGGAGTGTTCGGGCCGAACGCGGGGGGCGGCTTTTTTTGGCGCTTCTTCCTCCTGTTCCTGGGCGGGGGCCGGGTAGCTCCTCTGTTCCAGGTAGTGGTTGACCAGCGGCACATAGTCCACATTGGTCACAAGGTCCACGATCCCGCTGGTGGAACGTGTGTCTTTAATCACGGAGAACAGCACATTTTTCTTGGCGTAGGCCCGGAAGTCCTCCAGGTCGCTCTCTTTGATGTGAAAGGTCTTGAGTTCCCGGCCCGTTTGAAGCAGCCGGGCCATGTTGGCCTTGCCGTAGAGTTTTTTGTTGTTTTGGGACAGGGCCATCAGAAAGGCGGCCAGGTTTTTGCTCCCAGCCGCCAGCATTTTAACAGCAGCCTCGGTGAGCTGGATGCTCTCCTTTACCATCAGGTCGGCCACTTCACCGCTGTTATCCATCTTCTTCACCTCCCGGTTTTCAAATATTGAATGACCTCCAGAATGGAACAATACTGAACTTTTTGGAGATACCGCTTTCTCATCAGCTTCAAGTGCCGCTCCCGCTGGGGCCCGGCAAGGGCGGAAAACGTCTCCGCGTCGCGGGCCGCCTCCCGGTAGTCCAGCAGGGTCACGCTCCCCCAGGGCCGTCCGCCCACAAACTTCTCCACATGGAGGAACAGGGCGAGCACCGGCCACCCAGCCCGGTTCTGAAAGGCCAGCCAGCACAGATTTTCATAACTGCCCGGCTCATAGACACGGGGCGGGTCAAACAGCCAGGACCTCTCACGCCGGGCCAGAAACAGATAGTCCGCCGCGCCGCCCTGTTGCAGTTTGAGCAGATCCAATTCAATGCTCCCTGCCTCGGTGGGCTGATAGAGCGGTATCAATCCCAGAATGGCGGTCAGGTCCGCGTGGAGCAGTTTTTTCATAAGGACGCCTCCTTGCATGGTCTGGGCGCTGGGCTTCCACCGCCGCCCGGACCTTGGGGATGTCGCCCTCGATGCGGGCGCATAGCTTCAAGTCCCGGCGCAGCGCCCGCAGGTGTGTGGTGATTTGTTCGATCTCCGTCTGGATTTCCCCGCCTCCGTCTCCCCGCCGTTTCTGCCGGTATAACTGCCCGCGCCGTTCCGTGAGGGCGTCTATCTCCGCCTGTATCGCGTCATACTGCATGGAGAGCTGGGCCGCTGTCTCGATGCGGTTTTTACGGAGATAACGGAATTGCTCCTGATAGCGGTCCAGTTTCAGCAGCTCCTCCCGCATGGAGAACGCCGCCCGGTTTCCCGGACGGCGTTTCGGGTATGCCCCCAGCAGGCAGAGGTATTGGAAGCAGAGGGCTTGAAAGCCCGTGAGTTTCCTTGGGCGGCGGGGCATCCCACCCCGCACCCGATACCGGCGGCCCGGCTCCAGCAGACGGGAAAAAGTAGTGGGGGGAGTGTCCGGCGGGGCCTCGCCGGAGCGGACGGCCGCAAGCCGGGCCTGTATGTCCGCCTCGGTATAGCCGTCTTTCAGGCTGTCCAGACGGATATACCCTTTCCCACCGGGGGGAAGGATAGCGGTGTGCTTGACCCTGGGGCCGGTTTTTACCCGATACCCCATCCGCCGCAGTTGGCTGAGGAAGGACTGGTAGGTGTAGGCTTGCCGGATGGCCTCGTCCACGTCCTGACGGATCAGGTCCCGCACGGTGGCCTTGCCCTGTCTGGCCGCCTCCCACTCGGCCCGGCTCACCGGGCCGCCCAGGGGCTCACTGGGCTCAATAATGGACAGCCCGTGTTCCCGGCAGATGGCGTCTGAGGTCCCCCGGATGCCCACGCCGTCCCCGCCGTAGTAGTCCTTCAGTTGGTCCCGGTACATGGCCCCATCCACAAAGGAGACGGAATTGAAAACGATATGCGAATGTAAATGCGCTTTGTTCAAGTGGGTGGAAACGACGGCTTCATAGCGGTCTCCCAGCAGGCGCCGGGCAAACTCGACGCCCACGGCATGGGCCTGGTCCGGCGTCACCTCGCCGGGAGCGAAGGACTGGATGATGTGGTAGCCCTTTCGTTTCCGTCCCTCCTTGCCCCAGCGCCGCTTGGTGTCCATCATGTCGGCGTAAACGCTCTCCCGGTCGCAGTTGACGGCGGTCTCGAAACAGGTCTGTTCCGTTTTCTCCCGGTCCAGGGCATAGTCGATGGCGGCCTCCAGGGAGGTCTTTTCCGGGTCCTGGGTATAGCCCACGCATTTGTCCAGGCGGTTGTGAATGACTAAAATCTTGGTGTAGGCCATTACAGCGTGTCCCGGACCAGCCGGACCGCCTGCCGGACCAGCCGCGCCGCCTCCCGTATCTCGTCCTGGGTGGCCGCGCCTCTGGCGTTGGCCTGATAAGCCAGTTGATTCACATTATTGCCGATGGCGTTCAGTTCCCGGAGCAGGGCGGCGTAGGTATCGGGAGGCCGGGGCCGGAGATTGACGCCCATAATGAGTTGGCGGAGCATGGGCTCGATCTTGAGCCCGGCGGTCCGGGCGGTCTCTGTCAGCCGGGCGTAGTGGGCGGCGTCCAGCCGCAGGGTGATGGTTTTATAGGGCTTCATCGAACTGGGCCTCCTTTCCGGTGTTGCGGCCTCTTTGCCGGCTCCGGCGGGGGACTTTTCAAGGGGACCTCCTTGCAGTAGGCCCTCTCTCCGCAGGCGTCCTTCAGCAGATGGGCCATGCACTCGTCAAACGGGTGCCAATCCCGGTCTCCGCTCACAAGGAAATAGTGCATATTGGTCTCCCGGTACATCAGCTTGGTCCCGCTCTGATGCGTGAGAACAACCACGCCATAAACGACCAGATCATTTGTCCCCGGATATGGCGAGATGTCTACGGCCACGTCACAAAATGGAGTGTCGTGGGCGGCAAGCACGGCTTTGATCTTCTCGGTGTTCTCGGCCTGGTGGTCCCGGAAATGCTGGATCAGACCAATCTGTTTCCGCAGGTCGTTCAGGTAGTTCCGCTGGTCCTGGCCGATAAACAGCTTTCGTCCACTCCCGAACACGATGGAATAATCGTTATGGCCCCGGAATTTCCCCCGGCAGGGGGTTTTCTCCACATGGTAGGATGTTTCACCAAACAGGCGTTGCAGGGTCCGCTCCAGGAGCAGGGTCTCGCTCCGTTTCTCATCAATCATCTGTTCACCTTCAGTTCAGGTATCAAATAGCGCATATCAAGAGGATATGCGTTGGTGTTGTGCGGGGGGGCTGTGCCCACGGAAAAAAGTCCCCTCAAATTGAGGGGACTTTCGGCGGCGCGGGGGTATCAGGGGCGGAGCCCCTGACCAGCGGCATTTTGCTGTCAAAATGCCATGCTGGCGCGGACAGCGGCGCGAGCGCCGCTGTCACCGTACCGGGGCCGTTTTCCGGCGGGGCGGTTTCTTGGGCCCTTTCCGGGCGGTCTCCGGCTTTTGAACACTCTCCCGGTTTCGGTGCTGATTCAGGGGCGTGGTATGCAGCTTCTGTGCCATAGTCGGCTCCTCCTCTTGTGGTGTGTCTTGATGGCCGGAGGACAGCGGCTCCTCCAGCAGGGCCGGGTCGTCCTCCAGAAAGGAAAGCATTTCCTCCACCCGTTCTTCCAGGGAAGCCTCCACCGTATAGCCGGGGAGAAGGATGCCGTTGACGGAGAATCGTCTTTCCTCTCCCTTTGGGATAGGCGGGGACACCTCCGTGAACAGGTGGGCGTAGGCTTTGATCCTGCCTTGCAGGTAACGCTCCAGCTCCTCTTTTGTGGCAAACCGCTTGTCGCTCTGCCCGGCGATCTTCCAGCCGTCGCCGGTGTAGTCTGGGGTTGGATGCTGGAGCGTGTTATAATGAATATCCCAGGACAAAGTACAGTTGATAAGAGTTCCATCCGGCGTTTTATTTTCGGACACACGATACGACATTTTATAGACCATGTTGCTCAATACGTTCCAGCCGAATTGATTGACCTTCCACTGGTTGGACGTGTGCTCCACCGGCAAGGCCCGCAGATACTCCCTGGCCTTGCGGATGGCTATGGTCTCCGCCGCCTGCTTCCGCCATTCGGCCTCGATTTCAGAGAATTTTGAGAAAATGGCTTTTTCCTGGGCCACGCTGGCCTCCTCCATGGTGGTCAATTCCTCCCGCGGCAGTTGGATCAGTTCCGCAACACGGTCCGCCTTTTTATCTGGATAGTAATGGGCGGACATTTCGATTTCCCATCCAGGGGTGATATGCGTATATGCCATGCCCGCCCCCTATCGCGCCATAGCCAGCCGCTTTTTATGCAGCGGCTTTTTCCTGGCGGCTGGGCGGGCGGCTTTGGCCGGAGGCGGCTCCTGTTTCCCCCTGTCCGCCGTCTGTGCCTGGACCTGGACCGGGAGGGGCGGCCCCGCCTGGGGTTTTTCCTCCGCTGGAGGGGCCGGCTCACCGGAGACGGGCTGCGCCTCCGATGGTACGGCCATATCGCCGTCCTCCAGGCAGTTCAGCAGGTCCTCCAGCGTGACCTTTTCCTTCTGCGGGACCGGGGGTTGGAGCGAATACCCTTGCAGGAGTTGGCCGTTGACACAAAACAATTCCTTTGCCTCCGCCGGGATGGGCGGGGACAGGGATTCAAAGCACGGCGCATACTGGTCGAATTTGCTCTGGATGTACTTCTGGGCCCCCTCCATGGTCTTGTACTTCTTGCTGCCCTCGTACTCAATTCGTTCCCTGGGGCTCCGGGTATAGCCCCAATACCCTTGAGACAGGCCGGGGGCCGTGTAGGACAACTCCCAGGTCAATTTCCATTCATCACCAGACTTGACGATGTTGAATGTCATTTTATAGACCAGGTTGCTGATCTCCCAGGAGCCGTCCTTGTGCCTCTGCCACTCATTGCGGGTGTGTGTGACCTCCGGCGTTTTCAGATATTCGATTGCTTTTTGCAGGAGAAGGGTCTGCGCCCCATGCTCATCCCAGGCGGTGACGGCCTTCTTCATCTCCTCAAAGACTTTCTTTTCCTCCGCCTGGCTTTCCTTTAACTGCTTTTCCAGGTCCTTGACCGGGACATTCAGGAACGGCTTGAAGTCGGCCCTGTCGCCCCGGTAGTTGATCTGCCGCCTGACCTCCAGGTAAAAGCCCTCCCGAAGATAACCTTCACTGGAGCCGATCTCATAAAACGATTTTTTTGCCATACTGCAATTCACCTCCCTATCTGACCGGGCCGCTGGGCGGCGCCCGGTCCTTTTTCGGCATCCAGCCCTTTTGATACCGATGCTCCATCATGATCGTGCGGACCAGAGCCGCCTCGTTTTCCGGCAGATACCGGATGCGCCGGAGTGTCCCGTATTCCCAAAACAAATCTTCCATGGCCGCCCTGTACCGTTCCGGCTCCATAGAAAACCGCCGCCCGGAGTAAAAGACCAGTTCCACGGCTTTGGCCTCCACCGCCGTGTGTTCCAGGCGGTGGAGGTGTGCGGAAAAATCGAAGGAGCGTATATCCCCCGTGGGGCTGTCCCGGTCCCTGCCCTTGAGGATGACACAGTATGCCTCCTCTCCGGCCTCCGGGCGCTGGCTGATCCATACCCGGTGGCCGTGGGAGCCGCGAAGGAACACATCCCGTTCCCGGACACACAGCCCTCCGCCGGAACGGGGGAGCCAGTAGAAGGTCCGCTCCTCCATCTCGTATTCCGACACAGCCGCCTGGAGCGTCCAGAGGTCCGGGCGGAAACTTGCTGGGGTGGAGGGGGTGGTCCGGCCGCACAATCCGTCCAAAACAGGAAACAATTTAATATTTGTCTCTTTCATCTTACCGGCTGCACCACCCTTGTCCGGCTGTGCCACCGCTGTTCCGGGCGCACGGCCGGGGGCGGCTGGTAGTCCGGGTCCAGGTACTTGGCCTCAAACTCAGCCGCCGTCAACCGCTCCGCACCCTGGCCCTGTACGAAGTCGCCGGGAGCCAGATCCAGATAGCCGCCGGATGGCAGGGGGAGGGGGCTGGCGGTGAGCACGGTGCCGAAGTGCTCCACCGTGATATGCAGCCCCAGCAAGCCCGGCTGGCTCCAATCGTCCGGGTCTGTCTGCATTTCATAGAGGTGCATCCACGGGGGGAGTGTGGCGCGGTCCACCCGCCGGGTCGTAAACAGGCCGGGGACGGTCAAGATTTCCACTTCTTCCAATCGTTCTGTGTTTGCGTTGACAAGATACATAAAAGCGCCGCCCTGTTATCTTCCCTCAATTTGAGGGGACTTTTTAGGCCGCGGGCCGCGGGTGTAAACAAAGGGATAGTCTTGGGCCAGCCGGCATTGTCTGGCCAGTTCCTCCGGGGTGACGCGCTTGCCCGCGATAAACTTACCGGGATGGACATACCGTGTCATGCGCCTGTTCTCCGGGACATGATTCCGCATCTCCCAGATACCCACCACCTGGGCCTGCTCCGCCATTGTCCGTCGCACATCCGGGTTATCCCTGGATGGCCGCAGTTCATACTGATATATTTGATCCGGGGTAAGGGGGGAACGGTAAATGACCTCCCCCCAGGCCCGGAACGCGCCGTGCTCCACGCTGGTACGCTCGTCGTAATTAAGAAATCCCGTCAGGGGGTTATCCGGGTCCTTGGGATAGGTCCCTATGTCCACGGGCCGCTGGGTGGAATAATAGCGGTAAAGCTCCTGCTGTTCCATCGCTCCGCCCTCAACGCTCCGGGCCTTTTCGCGGTTTGGGCCGCCTGGCCTTTGGCTTTGGGATGGCGCGCTCCTGAACCTCCCATTGCATCCGTCTGGCGTCATACTCGCTTTTGGCAGGTCTACCGGGCTCAGGAGGAGCCATTTCGACTTGTGTAACAGCGGGTGCCGGCCTCCTGTCTTTTCTAAGCTGTTGCAGACGGACCTTTACGGACGGGCTGCACGGGGCGGGTCCCGCCTCCCTCTCCTGGGGTGGCTGCGTCATGTCCTCCTGCGGAGACAATAGGCCCTCCGCAGAAGGGGCCTCCCGCTGGACTGCGGGCTGTTCCTGCGTTTTTCCCATATTGATGGACTTATGCAGGCGTTTCATGATCTGCTGAACGGCGGAGCGAAATGCTTCCTGCTCCCCCTCCGGCAGAAGGGCCGCCTGCTCCTCCATTTGCTTTCCCAGGTCCGCCGCCTGACAATGGCGCTGGAAACAGGGCAGAAGGCCGCGGGAGAGCTCATCGACACTTTGATGGATAAAAGGCGTCAATTCTTCCTGTAAAACCGTGCGGTATTCCTGCGGCACACTCTGAAATAACTGGTTTACCCGTGCCTGCCCGTCTTGGTATGCACCGATATGGGTCTGCATCTGTTCCAGAAGGGAGCCGCCCGCCCCGATTTCCAGAGGGAGCCAGTAGCGGTCTGTCCGGCCGTCTTTCACATAGTCGATCTTCACCTTGACCGCCTGCGGCGTCCGTTCAGCCTCCCGGTACTCCTGATCCACCTGGCGTACATAATTCTCCGCTTGGGAGAGAGACATCTGTTTGCCAGTGGGAAAACGCTCATCCATGCTCTCCGTGATGGTCACAATAGGCTCGCCCTCCGGGTCCAGGCTGACCATTGGGGCCTCCGGGCCGCCTTCCGCGAAGGGCGGCTTCATCAGGTCGTCCACAGCGGCGGAAATATCGTGGGCAAATGCTTTCCACTTGTCCGCCACCGCCCGGACCGTACAAGCCCCTCGTTTGAAAAAGCCGGTGAACAGGCTGGCGCTCTCGCCCAGCAGATCCTTTACATCCTGCTTCAGATTGCCGGTAATCTCCTTCATCCGGCTGTTATGTTCCATGCTGCTTCACTCCTATCGAATGGTTTTGGAAATCTCCCCTCAAATTGAGGGGACTTTTGAGGTCCGGGCCCGCTTCTTCCTGCCCTTGGTACGCCTCTTTTGGCTCTGCGGCACAGGCTCCGGGGGCGGACGGTCCAGGCAGCGGCTCTCAACGCCGTCGATCAGTTCCGCGGCGGTGTTGCGAATACACTCCAGGGAGGCGCGCAGCTCCGTTTGCTCTCTGCCGCTGCTCCACCCGGTAATGTAGCCGAAGGAGTAGTCTCTGGTGTCCAGGCCCAGGTACTGACAGACGGTATAGGCCACGCTCTCCGCCTCCACCTCGCGGGTGCGCCGGTCCTTCTCATGGGCCCCTACGATGATCCCGCCCTCCACCGGGAGGGCGTGCAGCTTGGCGTGGGCGATCTCATGGACCAGCGTTTTGATGGTCTGGGCCTCGCTCATGCCGGGGCTGAGGGTAATCTTCTGTTCCGCGTGGCAGTACGCCCCATGGACGCCCGGCGGCAGGGGGCCCTCGCTGACAGGGACGGGGGAGATGGATTTTAAGGTGGACAGTAGTTTTTCATAGCCCTCTACGGTGCCTGTCAAGGACTCCACACCCAGGCTGGGGAGTTCCCGTCCCTCTGTCTGGCTGACATCAAACACCGTAGCCGTGGTGAAACCAGTTTTTTTCACCCATTTCTGTTCCTTGATGGTCTGCCCGTCCGGGCCGGTCTCCTCCACCTCATCCCGCGCCCAGTAAGGGCAGGGGGCCAGGATGGTGATGCCGGTCTCGCCCGCCTTGACATGACGGCCGAATTTCCGTTTCCAGTCCCCATACCCTGCCACCATGGAGGCGTGCGGACACTGGAGCTTAATGAGAAAAATATTGCCGTAACTGTAATGGTGCAGTTTGGAGAGGGATTGCAGGTAGGCCGCGTACTGGCCGCTCTGGAACAGGCCGGTGATACCGGCCTCCAGTTGATCCGTCAGCGCCCGCACACGCTCCATACGCTCTTGAAAGTCGATTTTTCACACCTCCCCGGAAAGTCCCATCAAATTGAGAGGACTTTTGAATAGGAAAAAAACCCCGGACATGGTACGTTACCGCTCCATGCCGGGGTCTTTCCTGTGCCGCCGGGGCTTCCAGTCCGGGTGTCCGGGCGGAAGCTCCTCCCTCAGTTCATCCACCCGCTGTTTCATATTCTTCCGGGCGGCCTGCTCGTCTCCGAAATAACGGCCATAGTTGTACCCCTGGAAATTGTCGTAGGCATAACACTTCCAGGTGACGTAGGGGGAGACCTCCGTGGGGCTGTACCCCAGCACCACCTCGGTATCTCCCACCCGGCGGCTGTCGATGATCTCATAGCTCTGGCACATTCGTTTTCCGTTCATCCTGTTCACCTCGTCGGCGTCTCAGCCTTTTTTACGGTTTTCCCCGCCGCGGCCTTGGCCTTTTGGCGCTCCATGACCGTCTGACGCAGCTTCATGCCCTCCAGGATGCCCTGCTTCACGTCGGGGATGGTGGTGCGCTTATCAGGGAAGAAGGGCCGCAGGTCCTCCTCCAGCATTGTGACCTTCAGCGGAGGCATTTCCTCCCGCTTGGTGGGGGCCACGGCCTGCACGATCTTCTCCGTGGTCAGACTGCCCGCCTGGCTCTCCTTCTTCAACTCCTTGGCCTTGGTGCCGGAGGGGACTTTAGCCTCCTTCTGAATAGCGTCCGCCAGCACCTTCTGCTCCTTGGGCTTCATTTGGGCAATATCCGCGCCGGTGTTGACCGGGATCTTCCCCTCGTCCACCAGGTCCTGGAGTTCCGGGACCAGTTTATTCAAAGTCTTGTACCGCTGGATGGTGGCGGGGCTCTCGCCCATCTGCTGGGCCAGCTCCTCGTCGGCGTTCATGCGCTTGATCCCCAGGGCCTCGTCCTGCGCGATCTCCTCCTTGGTCCGGCGGCCCATCTTCCGTTTCATGGCGTCGGTTTTCATCTGATAGGCGCGGGCCTTCTCCATAGGGCTGATCTCCTCCCGCTTGAGGTTGGAGTCCACCATGGAAATGATGGCCTCGTCCCGGTCCAGATTGCGGACGATAACAGGAATATTTTCAATCCCGGCCAACTGGCAGGCGCGCATACGGCGGTGGCCGGAGACCATCTCATAGCCGCCGTCCTTATGGGGGATGACCATGACCGGCTCCAGCACGCCGAATTTCTTGATGCTGTCCACCAGGTCCCACATATCCTTGTTGTCGCGGACTGCGAAGGGGTGCCCTTCAAAGGGCCGGATATTCGCCACCTTCATGGTCGTGACCGTCTCCGGCTGGCCCTCCTTGGTCAGGGGGATTTTCAGGTTTTCGGGCAGTTCTTCATCCCCCACGGCGGGGGCTTCCGGGGCCTTATCCGCCTTGGCGGGCTCCTCCGGGGGATAAGGGACCAGCTTGCCGGGGACCGGCATGAGCGGCTTATCCCGGTGCCCCTTACGGTACTCACTGGCTTGGGCAAGGGACATTTCATACACATCCGCCCGGACCTCCAGCATCCCCGCCTGCTCCAGCGCCTTGCAGCGGTGGAAGCCGTCTACCAGTTGAAATTCGTCCTCTTTCTCGCTCTTGCGGAGAATGACGGGCTTTTGCAGGCCGTTTTTCTTAATGTCCGCGATCAGGCCGCTGTAATCCTTGCGGGGTTCGTCCTTGACATAGGTGCCGGGCAAAGGTTTGATTTTGGAGAGGGCAACGAAACGCAGGTCGGGGGATCGTGGCTCCTGCTCCTTTTCGTCCTTGGGCTTACTGGGATCAGACACAGGAGACTTCTTCCCGTCGGCAGGCTTGGCAGAGGTGTCCGTGGGAGCCTTGGGCTCCTCCTGTCCCTTCTTCTCGTTGGTAGGCTTGGCGGGGGTGTCTGCGGGGGCCTTGGGGGCTTCCTGCCCCTTCTTCCCGTCGGCAGGCTTGGCGGAGGTGTCCGCAGGGGCCTTGGGGGCCTCCGGCCCCTTCTTCTCGTTGGTAGGCTTGGTGAGGGGGTCTGCGGGAGCCTTGGGGGCCTCCGGCTCCTTCTTCCCATCGGCAGGCTTGGCGGAGGTGTCCGCAGGGGCCTTGGGGGCCTCCGGCCCCTTCTTTCCATCAGTGGGCTTGGGAGTAGTGCCCGCAGGGGCCTTGGGGGCCTCCGGCTCCTTTTTCCCATCGGCAGGCTTGGCGGAGGTGTCCGCAGGGGCCTTGGGGGCCTCCGGTTCCTTCTTCCCATCAGCGGGCTTGGGAGTAGTGCCCGCAGGGGCCTTGGGGGCCTCCTGTCCTTTCTTCTCGTCGATAGGCTTGGCGGCTCCAGCGGCAGGCGGTTTTCCCGCCTCTGGAGGCGCGGGTGTGTCCGGCGGCGCGCCGGGGACCGGGGCGCGGAACGCTCCGATCAAAGGGTTTTTCTTGGGGTCTGCCATAGTCGTTTTCCTCCTTTATGTCGTGGCGTTTTATTGAAAACTTCCCTCAATTTGAGGGGAGTTTTGCTCGTTTGGGACGATCCGTGGGGAAAACCGCCCCCTGGGTGTGCTTGGCGGCGGGCAGGTCGGCCAGTGTGGACGGGAGGCCGTCAAAGTCCTGGTCGGTCCCCAGGATCGAGGCCAGCAGCACCACATCGGCCCTGTCCACGCCGTACCTCTCCGCCAGCCAGTCCAGGTATTCCCGGCGGTTGGAGTAGTCTTTTGTTTTATAACGGCTCATAGGGACTACTCCTCCTGTTCATTCCCGCTGTGGATAGGAAAAGTCATGTTGGACTGCCGCCTGATAATAGGGGCTCATTGTGACTGGTGCGTTATATAGGGCGGTCAACAGATAGGCGCGGATATTACGTATCTCTGTTGTGTTGCGTCTCATGCAGTCAAACACATATTCCAAATGGCCATTGTCCAACATTTGCAGCCGCCCTTTTACCTGCTCGGCCGGCATTTCCGCCCCTCCAATGCGAAAGGTAGGCCGGGTGCTGCATAGCGTGTCCACGATCAGCTCTGTCACGCTTTCCACGTCCTCATAACCAAACTGCTGGCAGAGAAGGGGAAATTCGATTGCTTCTTGCACTTCTCTCCGGCACTCGCTTCGATCTATCCATCTGCTCTCCGGGACTGTGGCAGATGGATGGATAGATGGATAAAGCTGACTGAGATCAGTCTGATTAGACTCAATATAACTTGTGTCCGATTTTCGGAAGTCTGCACTTCCGATAACCGGAAGTCTTGACTTCTGTTTTTCGGAACTCTTGACTTCTGCTTTTCCGAAGTCTTGACTTCCGAAAATCGGAAGTCTGGGAATGTCTTGCGGCGCAGCGGGTTGCGGCGGTATGGCGCGGGTGGTGAAGCGTTTGACATAGATCTTAGTGGGGCGGCCCTGCCCCTGCTTGACCCGCTCAATGAGGCCGAAGCCTTTCTTGCCGGTGTCCAGCTCTGCCAGGAGCCGGACCGCCTTTTCATGGCCGCAGTTCAGGTCCTCTTGTATCTCGTCCAGGGTGTAGTAGATGAACACACGCCCCATATCGTCATACCAGCCGTTTTTGGCGGACAGGCCCATGCGGTCCAGCAGGAGGCCGTACAAGAGTTTTGCGTCTGTGGACAACTTTTTGAACGCCTCCCCGGTAATGAGCTGCCGGGGAATACGGTAGAAAGCAAATTGATTGCTCTCGTCGCCATAGTAATAATCGAAGTTCATGTTCTGCCTCCTGTCGTTTGGGCGCAAAAAAAGGGCACGACCCTTTCAACTGGATCGTGACCTTTTCAATGATAAAGTTGTTTGGCCGGATTGTTCCCCGGAGCAGCGTCAATCTCGCATATGCGCTTTCAGACAAATAGTTCTCTTTTCTCTTAATTTTCTCAATTTGCGATAAGGTCTTTGAGGGGAATAATAGTGGATAACATGATTTTCACCTCAGAAGTATGCGGTGTGGTGCTCATAGCACCTTTCGACAAAATCTCCCGACCGCCATGCTCCACCATTCGATTTATTGTATTTTTATCGTTGTTTTTTCGATGTTTTTCTCCGTTTTCTCTTTATCATAGAACATTTTCGCTAACTACCGAACTCGGACTGGAAAATAAATATCAGGGCTACTACGCGACTAAAATGGCCCTGTGGTGCTATCTCATCAGCGATTGGGACATCAACAACCTGAAAGTCAACCCCACTCTAACCGGCGTAGAACTCCAAAGAGCGCAGAAGATTTTGGCTGCGGCAAAGGACATTTATGCCCGTGGTACGGCCTGGAATGAAATGCTCTCCCCTGAGGTAAGCTGCACTCCAGATCGGGATACCGCCTATGAGGTCACCATTGACGGAAAGCAGTACAAGCAACAGGTTTTTACTTTCTGGTCTAAAACTTGGGTATGTGATTATGCGGTAAATGTGTCTTTTTCTGATCCATCTCTCGTCCCGGAGGGCACACGCATTGTGGACATGAACAATCAGGACATTACCACGATCACCACCAAGGGTACAGGCGACGGCTATGCTGGCAAGTTCAAGGTATTGTATCCTCTGGAAAGCGTGCAGGGAGAAACCGGCAGCGTTCAGCTGTCTTTCAGCACGAATGTTTATAAATACGCCGTATTTTTTGCGATATGCCAAGAGAAAGATGAATACGGCGAACTCCAGAATTATGTAGTAGATACTGACCCCACGACCACAATGCGACTGTCCGCATACAGCAACTATTCGGACGGTACGACCATCGAGTATGAAACCGGCTTGCGAATCCTCAAATATGAGACCGGCACCGAGATTCCAATTAGTGGGGCACTGTTCGAGGTCATCGGCCCGGATGGTGACTCCATCGGTACCTTTGTGACCAATGGGGATGGCCGTATCGAAATTCCGCTGAGTAAAGTGGGGAATTATACCGTAATTGAGCGCCAAGCCCCCTCCCATTATATCATCAGCGAAGAGCCAGCACAGAATGTCACTGTCGTCTACGATGAAGTAGCCGAGGTGACATTTTTTAATGATCCCTATGGCACTCTGCGTATCGAGAAAAAATCCGACACTGGCATGAACCTGCCGGGGGCGGTCATCAAAATTGAGCATATCGAAAGCGGCCAGACCTGGACTGCGACGACGACCAGCGCGGGAGTCGCCATTTTCGATCAGATCCCCCTGGGGGCATATCGTATCCAGGAAATCACAGCGCCGGCAGGCTGGAAGCTGGATGATACCGTCTACACCGCCACGGTGGTTGCTGGCGAAACCACTACAATCCCTAAGGGCGTTCAGACTGCGGCATAGGGTGACGATTGCGGAACTGGCCTTCTGTGCCGGGATCTCATCCCAGCTGCTCAGTCTGATTGAGCTGGATTCTGGCCGGCAGTCGCCGCAGCATGAGGCCATGCTGAGACGCGCCTGCGCAGCTCTGATGTCCGCACGTCATGCGGAACTGGCCCAGATGGAAGCTGAGCTGTCGGCCTGTCCCAATATCTTTACGATGGAACAGGGGGATCAGGATGGGGTATGAAACTTATCACATTCCGGTAAATTACACCGACGCCGGAAAACTATTCGGCCTGTTCGAGATCCGGAATGTAGTGGAGGCTGTCCTGATCGGACTTCCGGTGCTTGCTCTCTGCGCCAGGTTTCTGCCGCTGGTGATTACCTGGAAGATCACTGTCTCCCTGTTCTTTTTGGTCCCCACAGTTGGCTTTGCACTGATTGGGCTCAAGGACGACAGTTTGACAAGATACCTAAAAACATGGTGGATCTGGCGCCAACGCCGCCGGGTCGTAACATATCGAGGAGAGGTGCATCCGCATGAATCTGAAAGACGTTATCTTCGGCAATTCCGCTGCGGCCGTCCATGACTTAGGCGGCTCCTATTCCGGGAGCAGCCAGGAGTGGCTGCCCATCAAGGATATTCTGAAAGGAGTCATCATAACCCGGGACAAGCGCTTTGTCAAAGTGCTGGAACTTCTGCCAGTCAATTTCTACACACTTTCAGAAACGGAACAGGGCAACGCAATCGCCGATTTCGCCGCCTATCTGAAGGTGGCTCCCGATCAGCTGCAGATCAACGTCCTGACTCAAAAATTCAATCTGAACGGCTATCTGAAGCTGATGAAGAATTGTTTGGACTGTGAGCAGAACGAAAGCTGCCGTGAAATGATTCTGGAGAGTATGCAGTATGTCCCCCAGCTTGTAGAGCGAGAGGCCATCACCCACCGCTTTTTCCTGACCTTTTCTTATGAGCCAGGTATGAAAGCGGCAAACAATTCTCCAGGCGCCATCGCCGCCCGTCTTAACGAACAGGCGGAAGTAGCGCGGCGCTATCTGGACCGATGCGGGATTTCGGTTCTGGAACCGGAGTATGTGGACAATTTTGTTCTGGAGCTCTTTTATGAACTGGTCAATAAGCATACCTCGCAGCATATCAGGCTCCCAGAGGGTGCGTATGATATGCTGGGGACCATCCACGGTATTTACGATGAAAGCGTTGTCGGCACAGCCCTGGAGCAGAAGCCGGAAAGTCCCGGCGCCAAAAAGAAAAAGTGGTTTATGCCAAAGAAAAAAAGCGCGGAGCTGCCTGGGCTGGAGGGCGGCGCGACAACAATCCCTGATCTGATCGCGCCCACCTCCATTGACACGCACTCCCCTCACTTCCTTCTGGTGGACGGCGTGTACCACACTTATCTTTACATTGCCGGGTATGGATACGCCACAGTGGTGGGAAAAGGCTGGCTCACCCCGCTGATTGAAGCGGGAGAGGGTGTCAGTGTCAGCTTCCAGCTGCGAAAACAGCCACGGGAAAAAATCCTCAGTTCCATTTCTCAGACCACCATGATTAACCGCTCCCGGATGCGGGATGTTGGTGATACCAGGAGCGACTTCGAGGAATTGGGCGACGCCATCAACGCAGGGCTCTATTTGAAAGAGGGGATCAACCGCGAGGGCGAGGATCTGTACTTTATGTACACGCTGATTGAGGTAGTGGCTGATGATCTGGAGACGCTGGAGCAGCGGGCCGCAGCGGTGGAAACGCTATGTGTCGCTTCGGATATGCTGGCGAAACGCTGTGAATTCAAAAACGAACAGGCGTTTTTATCATTCCTCCCCGGCCTGGGGCTTGATCCGGATATTGAGCGGAAAAGCAGAAGAAACGCTCTGACCACCGGTGTGGCCGGAGCGTTTCCTTTTGCCTCCTATGAGCTCAGCGATTCCGGCGGCATTTTCCTGGGCTTGAATCTCTACAACCGCTCCCCCGTGCTGATCGACTTTTATGATGACTATAAGTACACCAACGGCAATTTCGCCGTATTCGGGTCTACCGGCGCCGGAAAGTCTACCATCCTGCAATCTATCGGGAAACGGGTGCGGGAACAGGGGCGCAAGGTCATCTGCATTGTCCCGGAAAAAGGTCATGAGTACCGCCCCCTGTGTGAATCCCTCGGCGGCCAGTTTATCAAGCTCGGCCCGGCGTCTCCGGACTGCATCGGGCTGATGGAGATCAGGCGCTTCCGGGAGGACCCATACAGCTCCCGGTCCTCCGGGGACCGGCGGGAATCCCTTCTGGCGGAAAAGGTGTCCTGGCTGAGTGTGTGGTATTCCCTGCAGAAGAAAAACCTCAGCGAAGAGGATCGGGCCTACATTGACGCATCCCTGATCGAGTGCTACCGCCGCAAGGGGATCACCTTTGACAACAGCACACTCTATGACCAGGACGGGGCATTGAAGGAGATGCCGGTCATAGAGGACTGGTACGATGTTCTGATGGACAATCCGGAGACAAAGCATCTGGCCGTTGTACTGACCCGGTATGTGTCCGGCTCTGCCGCGGCCATGGGCGGGCGCACCAATGTCGATACGGACAACCCCTATCTGGTGATCGACCTGACGGACCTGCCGGATGACCTGATCCTTCCTTCCGTCTACGCGGCCACAGGCTTTGCCACGGATGTCATCGTACAAAACGGGGATGTGGGGACCGCCCTGCTTTCGGATGAGCTTTGGAAACTCCTGGGCGCAAATTCCAATCCCCTGGCTGCGGACTACACCATGCGCATGGTCAAGCTGATCCGCTCCCAGGGCGGCATTGCCGGCGTTACCTCCCAGGGCATGGCGGACATGATGGCTCTGGACGGCGGCAAATACGGCAAGGCGATCCTGGATAGCTGCCGGATCAAATTCATCATGCAGATGGAAGAACAGGAGGCTCGGCTGGTCCAGAATATCCTAAATCTGACGGAGGAGGAGGTGCGGCTCATCACACGCTTCCGGCGCGGCGAGGGCCTGCTCTGCATCGGCCACAACCATGTCCCGATCTCCGTGTTCGTCTCCCCCAAGGAGTATGAGGCCATCACAACGTCGCCCACGGACCGGCGCGCCAGAAACAATGCCTGACCGGGCCCCGAAAAATTCTTACTTTATGCTGTGAAAGGAAACTTCTATGTTATTTGACCAGGATACGATCAAGCAGATCCAGGCCATTGCGTTTGACGCCTACAAGACAACGGGGCGGGTCGCCGCCCTGCTGGACGGCGGCGGAGATGGAAATAGATCTCTGGCCCAGGAGATGTCCGCCGCCGCTTTCCGGCTGGAACGTGGTACGGTGGCATTTCGCCGGCTCTGCGAGCAATGCCAGACGCTTCCACCGGAAACCGCAAAGGATGCGCCTCCCCCGGCCCCGCTGGACTTGGCCTGCTGGGTGGAACGCAGCGATTATGGATGGCTCCATATCCGCCTCAATACCCTCCTGCCCCACTGCCGCTACGACGCACCCATCTGGCTGTCGGATACCGTGGCCCGGGCGCTGGATCGCTATGAGGCCGCCCACGCCAGGCTTCCCATGCTGGAACACGCTCTGCTCATTATTGATGAACATTGCGAGATCGATGCCAGGCGTGTGTACGACCAGGACAACAAGGGCTGGAAGGCAATCGCAAATGCCATCAAAGGGCGCCTGATCCCGGATGACGACCAGTACAGCTTGGGCGTGTGCCTTCTCTCCAGACGCCTGCCACAAAATGTATGCCATATCTACCTCATCCCGGAGCAGGACGCGGGCGACTTTCTCACCCTCCGGGCAGAAAACTATCTACCCTTTTCCCTGACCTCCGGTTACAACTACGGATCAATTCCGAAGTAGACCTTCGGATACGTTCCACCCGCAAATCCCCATATCATCGGTTACATTCCACATACAGAACAAAGGGCCACCATCGGTTACATCCGGTCTTGGAATGTAACCGATGGTGGCGTGTGTTTTCCCTTGTGGCGCCTCCCTTTGGCCGCTCCAGCAATGTCGAGACATATCTGGAATGTAAACGTCCTACGCCGTCTGCCGTTACATTGACGCCTCTATTTCCTGCACCGAGAGGAGGAATTGCGTATGCTTTACGACCGCAGGGATTTTGGCCTGCTCCGCTTGGCAGGGACCTATCAATGGCTCCCTGCGGCGCCGCTGAAAAAGCTTTCCGCATTAAAAACGCTCCGCCGGGAGGCGGAGCTGCTGTCCACCCTGGGGCTGGTCAGCTATGCCAGGAGCGGTGAGTACCTGATGCCATCGCCCCAGGGCTATGAATTCCTTTCCGGCATCGACCAGACCTGTCAGCCGCCTACCAAACGCCCATATGCGCAGAGCCCCGCCCTCCGCCGCAGGCTGGAGGTGGGGACCATCCTGCTTACCTGCATCGGGGCAGGAATTGAGCCTGCCTTCGGCAAGGTAGAACACCTGAAACGCCAGCCAGTCTTTTTCCCCGCCTTTGCCCTCCGAAACGCCGGAGGCAACCTGATGAACGCCGCCGGCTGCGCCGGATTCGGCCACTGGGGCTCTACCGCCTATATGACGCTGTACGTCAGCGCGCAGAACACCGGCTTTGTAATGACCAATGAACTGGGCCACCTCCATAACCTGGCTTCTGTGTTCAGTGAGACGCTGGATACGCCGCAGGCTTTGATCCTGGCCGGGGAGAGCTACCAGTCCGTCTATGAGGTCCTGACGAAAAAAACGCTTTCCAAACGGCATGGGAAAAAGGGCTTCGTGGATTACAGCGAGGCATACCAAAAGCTAAGTATTCCGGCCTGCATTGTATCCTGCGACAACACCGGCGTGATGCAGCTTGCCGTGATGCGGCAGACCGACTACCGGGCCAGGATTGCCCAGGCTGCCTTCGGCGCACGCTGGGACAGCAAGGACGATGGGATACCGGAGGCAGACGGCCATGTGGACGGAAATCCGCTGGTCATTGCGGTGGACATGGATCTGCGCCGCTTGGATCGGGTGTGTACCGCCGCCGTCCGCCAGGGCCGGAAAGAGATCATGGTGGCCGCCCTGGAGGGGCAGATGTCCGGCCTGCTGCTCTCCATCCTGCCCAAAAACGCGCCGGTCAGACCCCTACGCATCAACGCCCAGGTCCTCTCCGTGGCCTTTGGCGGGGACTGTAAGACCGGAGATCCCTGGCCGGACGCCCCTCTGACCCTGAAAGGCGGCTTCGTCCATGTTTAGGCTCTCAAAAAAGCTGGCGAAGCTGGAAGACCGCATTGCCGGACGCTGGGGAAAAAAGCTGGACCGGTTTCAAAGCAGGCATAAGGGAGAATGGAAATACCTGATCCCGCTTGGCCTTGTCGCATGGTATTTCGCCGGTATGCTACTCAACTCCATCCGCCTGGGCATCCAGTCGGTATTTGGGGCGGACTCCGACCAGATCAAAAGCATCTGGGTGGTCAACCCGTTTGTGAATTTCGCGGCGGTGTTTACCCCTACCGGCCTGGCAACCATCGCGGTGGGCGCGCTGATGTTCTGTCTCATCACCAAAAAAGGGTACCATTGGTTTTCGGGGTACAAGTACACCCGGGATAAGCGGGGATTTGACATTTTGCCAAACGGGACACATGGCACCTCTGCTTTTATGGGGAAGTCTGCAAATAAAAAGTCAATAGGGAAATGAAGAAAAATT
>UMHP01023984.1_pt1 | contig 19864 bp, 15 predicted proteins | sample 1965571 | NCBI WGS metagenome assembly UMHP01 (sample SAMEA4836103, study PRJEB28245) | human gut metagenome | biome: gut microbiome; material: fecal sample | place: Denmark | collected 2008
GGCCTCCTGGAGAATCTCCAGCTTCTCTCTCAGCTCACCGGGAGTAATCGCCGGCTGCCGCTCGATAAAAATCTGGCTGTTCTCCGTCTGCTCAATGTCCCGGCTGGCAATCAACAGCTCCTCGTACAGCTTTTCGCCGGGCCGCAGCCCCGTCTCCACAATGTCAATGTCCCGATACGGCACATACCCGGAGAGTCTGATCATATTTTCCGCCAAATCCAGGATTTTTACAGGTTGTCCCATATTCAGAACAAACAGCTCGTTCTTCCGGGCCATGGCACCGGTCTGCAGCACCAACTGCGCAGCTTCCGGAATTGTCATAAAATAACGGATAATGCGCTTGTCTGTTACCGTGATCGGTCCCCCCGCGGCGATCTGCCGCTGGAACAGCGGTACTACGGAGCCGTTGGAGCCCAGGACATTTCCGAATCGAACCGCCACGAAATCTGTGCCGCTGTGTCCTTTCATGGACTGAAGAATCATCTCGCAAAGCCGTTTGCTGGCGCCCATTACAGAGGTGGGATTGACCGCTTTGTCTGTGGAGATCAGCAGGAACTTCTGAACACAGAACTCATCCGCGGCCCGCACGAGGTTTAGTGTGCCAAATACATTGTTGCGGATCGCCTCCTGAGGGCTGTTTTCCATAAGCGGCACGTGTTTGTGCGCAGCGGCATGAAAAACCACATCCGGCCGGTATGTAGCGAAGATCTGCCGCATCCGCCTCCTGTCCCGTATAGAAGCGATCTCCACTTTCAGATTGAGCCGCCCACCATACTGGTACAGCAGTTCCTGCTGAATATCATAGGCGTTATTCTCATAGATATCCACGATCACCAGCTCTTTGGGATCGTGCTTGACAATCTGTCGGCACAGCTCTGAACCGATAGAGCCGCCGCCTCCAGTGACCAATACGGTTTTTCCAGAGAGATATGCATCCACAGGCGCTGGGTCCAAGTACACCGGCTCACGGCCCAATAAGTCCTCAATGCGGACCTCGCGCAGTTGAGAGCGCATCGGCTTTTGGCGGATCATGTCCAGTGTACTGGGCAAAACAGAAATTTTGATCCGCTCGAGGCCGGACAGTTTCTGTAAAATCTCGTGGCGGCGGTTTTCCCCCGCAGATGGAATCGCCACAATGATCTCCTGAATATCCATCGCGCGCAGGCGCTCCTGCACTTGGCTGATCGTCCCCTTCACTTCCACGCCATGGATTCGTTTTCCCAGCTTGCCAAGGTCGTCATCAAAAAAGCATTGCACACTGTATCGGCTGTCTGGATTGCTCTGGAGCTCATCCAGCAGCTGAACGCCAGCTGCTCCTGCACCGACAATGGCCACAGGGATTTGATGGCTGCCCTTACTAAATAGTACCCGACTGCGGTAAACACGGTAGGCAAAGCGCAGCAACAGCATTCCCAAGACCCAGAGGCTGGCCACACAAGTCAGGAGCATAAAGGAAATTATGCTCTGTAGAAAAATGCGGCTCAAGACCTCGTAGAGGAAAAATCCGCAAAATGCAGCCATGAGCAGCGACAGGTATTCCTTACTCTCAGCGTACCGCCAAAGGCTGTCATACGTGCGGAATAAAAGTTGGAAAAGCACTGTGCAGGCATAAAGCAACGCAAAATTTTGAATCAGCTGAACGGATTGTCCAACTGCATCCGTCAGATTATATCGCAGAGAAAACCACGAGAAAAAAGTCGAAAAAACAATTAAAATCAGACTGTCACACAAAAAGAGAATCTGTTTTCGCAGATGATTCATCTTGCCCATACGCTCCTAATTGCATTATGTGTCGTTCCCCGCTTAATTTAGGTTACGATCATATAACAAATTATACAGCGTTATGGCCGAAATTTAAAGTGGCAAATATATCTTTCTGCCATCTATTTTTTCAAATCCATTTTTCGGCTAGATTTTTTTAATTTTGTGTTTGTCATAGAAAAATGGATAAAATGGCGCAAAAAATCAAGTGTAAGCAACTCCTGCTATCGGAGTGCGCACAGGAGGACGTGAGTTTGTTTAGCGCCCCAGCGTGGAACTTTTCATATCCATTTTCAATTAACAAAAGTTCCTAGGCGCCACTCATTTTTTGCTTTTTTACCGCTAAGGACATCCTGTAATTCTGTTTCTACACTTCTGTAGTCAGTAACTTATTTTTACTTTTAACACAGGTCATGCGGATCTCCCCTCTTGTTTGTCCGGATGCGAATATATATCAATATTCGCACCAAAAAGCGAAATAGCCTCCACCACCCGAAAAACTATATCAAAGCAGTTTTCCCCTGTAATGTCCCATACTTATGACACATCAAACTGCCGTGCAAAAAGTTCAACCGCGAGAAATTCATAGATAGACGGTTCCGCTTGATTGCGGGTTACCATCTGTGCAAGCGCCTCTTTTTTGAAGTACTTCTCTGTACGGCAATCCTCAATGTACGCCAACAGATAATCCCGCGAAAACCTCCTGCCCCACTGTGTCACAGGCGCTCCAAAGCCCATTTTATTCGTGCGCCAGGTAACTTCCCGAGGCATTCTTCTGTCAAATGCCTGCCGCATCAGATACTTGGTGTAACCATTTTTGATCTTGTACTCAGGTGGAATCCGACAGCACAGTTCCACGAACTGATAGTCCATAAAAGGAATCCGGCTTTCAATTGAAGCCGACATATACAACCGGTCGTCATAGCGTACAATATGTGTCAACTGGGTTGCCGTCAACTCCGTGTATTGGAGATTTTCCAGTATTTTTGGATACAGCAACTCCCGCAACTCCACACGATTGCGCTGGTCTAACAGGTCGGGGTTGATGAACCGGCCGGCACGATGAAGCTGCCGTGAGTCCCGCACCACTGGCTGATTAAAGTAGAGCGCATAAGCGGCCAGATCTCTCACAGATAATTTGGAATGGCGACTGGCCTGACGAAATTCTGACACCAGAGTCTTCCACTGCTTTCTCTTGATCAGGGATGCGAAAAAGAATGCATAATAACGCTCGTAGCCAAGCATCAATTCATCACCACACTGGCCATTGAGAATCACCTTATAGCCGCGGCGATTGATTTCATCCAACAAAAATTTGCTGCCTAAAAGAGAGAGTCCACAGCTCCCTTCTACATGCCACACCAAATTCTCAAAACGCTTTTCAATGTCCTCGGCATCCGGTAGGATCTGGTTACCTGTACAGCCGCAGGAACGGTTGATAAGATCGGCAAAGAACCACTCGTCACAGGAGTTGTTACCAGGATAACTGGTAGTAAACGTTTGCAACCGTGAGGGGTCTTCCATCTGCGAACACATCTCAGTAACCATGCAGGAGGAATCCAGCCCTCCGGACAAAAGCGCCCCCAGGGGGGCGTCGCTACGCATACGCCAGCGGCAAGACCTGGAAAACTCCTCTGTCACCAACCGCACCCACTCCGCCTCGGTTTTACTGTTATCATAATGAACATGCAACGTCCAATAGGAAGAAATGGTAAAGGAGTCGATGGTGTTATGACCGGCCCCCAGCTGCACAACAAGCTTATGGCCAGGTCGGAGGGTCTTCATGCCTTCAATCAGAGTCTGATCGTTATAATCACTGATATGATATATCAGGTTAGCTGCCAAATAAGAGGTGTCAAACCGCCGTTGTACGGCACCATCCTGACAAAGCTGCTTCAGTTCTGATCCAAACATGATACGGTTTCCCTGGCGCCAGTAATGGAACGGTTTGGCTCCCAGCCGATCTCTGGCGCAAAACAGCTTATTTTCCTGTCCATCCCACAAAGCAAACCCCCACATGCCGTTGAACTGTGTGAGACAATCTTCACCCCATTCGCAGTAGGCATACAGTAAAACTTCCGTGTCGCTGGTGGTGTGGAAGGTATACCCCAGAGCTTCCAGTTGGGCGCGAAGTTCCATGTAGTTATATAACTCCCCATTGTAGATGAGGGTGATATCCCGTTCCGGCAAATACATCGGCTGATGACCACCAACGCTCAGATCCAAGATGCTCAGGCGGCGATGACCAAATCCCAAAAAGGAAGCGGTCCCCACGGCAGTTTCCAGCGGAGGGACCTCCAGCCCTTTTACTGTATCGTTCCCCCCGAAAAAAGATGTCCCACCGGGGCCAATCAAAGCATATCCCTCGTCATCCGGCCCCCGGTGACGGATGACATCCGTCATACGCCGCAAGATTCCAATATCCACTCCACGGTCTAGATCCAGATAACCACTGATGCCACACATAAAATAATTCCCTTCATTTGATATTCGTTGCCCGTGGCAATGCACACAGAGATACAACTGCTTTCTGCGAAGATAGCCCCAAATTGAGGCCAGCATTCGAGGCAGAATGCCTGCACGGCTCCAAAAAAGCTGAGTGGGGACAGGCAAAGAATCATAGCGTGAGCGCGCTAGCAGACCACTCAAAAAAGAGGCTACTCTGCATATGGGACGCGCCGCTTTCTTTCTGATCTCTGCAGAGCGTCCTTCCTCGGACTATAAAAATTACCAGCCGCTAATAGAAGGCTCCTCTTCAGTAGCGATATTTTTCCTGCTCATCTTTGTTTGCGCGAAAAATGACATGGCTTGATAAGCCCGGTTTTCCATACCGCAGGGATGACCAAAACACTATATCCAGAGAACACAAAGAAAGTGGTCAAGCACAGCCGAATCAGCAGCGGCAGTTCTGCAAGCCATTGCTTGCAGCCCCACGTCAAAAGGATGGACAGGATTCCACCTATCAATATGTTCGGTGTTAAGTTCCAAAGAGATTTCAACGACAGGAATGATGCGGTCCGGCGAGCAGACTGCACATTCAGCATGCCGATTACTAGGGTGGCTACGCTGCTGGCAAGGGTCACTCCAAATACACCGAACTTTCGACAAAGCAAAATGCTCAATGTAACATTGCAGGCGATGCCGATGACACTGTTTACCGCGGGGTGCTTAGAGTCCTGATATCCGTATTGGACCCGGCTATATACCTCACGTAACGCCAAAGGGATAAAACTCAGGCTGTAGCCCATCAATGCCTGGGCTGTCATAGCCGCCGCTTCCGCGTCAAATGCGCCGCGGCCATATATGAGCAGGACTATGTCTTCCGCCTGGCTTACTGCGATCACAGTGACAGGCAGCAGCAGAATCACCAGAACCAAAATCGCCCGTTCTGTCAGTTGGGCCACAGCCTGTTCCTTTTCCTGCGAAATATATTCTGTTACATGGGCATAAAGCACGGAGCAGAGGGAGCAAATCAGTGTCCCTACCAGATTGGAAAGTGTAGCGGCATAGCTCATGGCAGTGACCGTCCCATCCGCCAGTCCGGATACCAGGATTTTGTCTACCATTTGGTTGATATAAACTGCACCATAGCCGATAGAAAGTGGTCCAACCATTGCGAGAAGCGAACGGACCTGCGGATTACGGAACGGATTTCTACTGCTCTTCCTCAAATAAGTCCGCGCCTGATAACCCAGAAACCCGGCGCTGAAGGTTGCATACAACCAATATCCAATGACTAGGGAGTCCACGCCCAGATAGGGCGCTCCCAAAATAATCACGATAACCAGGATCACGCTTTGGTACAATCCCTCCAGTTGACCTGGGATAAAGCGTTTGTTGGAGTTGAGAAGTGCATGAAAAACCGCCATCCAAACCAATGGAATGAGGATCGGGGAAAATAGGCGAATATAGCCCCCGAGCTGGCTACTCAATTCCTGGGAATAGCTTGGGGCCAGCAATTTTGAGATCCAGGGGGAAAGCATAAAAATGGTCGCTGAAATCGCCGCTACAACGATGGTGCCTGCGCAAAGGGTGTCGCTGGCAAACTGCCCGGCTTCATTCTGGGTCTCTTCCTTCACATGAATATAAACAGATACCACTGCGGTAAGCATCACTTGAACCAGCAGATATTGGATGTCGCCGATAAATCCATAGGACAGATTGATCAGGTCAGTCTCGGCATTGGCGCCAAAAATGCCGGCGATTACCATCTGCTTGAAAAAACCCAGCGCCTTGACCAAAATCAGCACGCCACTGACAGAGAGAATATTTTTCAGCAAACGAGACTGCATCCCAGAGTATCCTTTCAAATCTTCAAATCACTGCTGCAGAGACTCCTTTTTGTAGGAAGAAGTCTCCCGGCATAGGACAAAAAAGCCGCCAGCACAGATACCCACAAGTCCAAAGAAGATCACAAAGGCCGTAAATGCCTCCTGTCGGGTGGCGGGCCGGGTAGTGTGGCCGATCTGGACCGTCACGTCCTCCTGCTCCGCCGAGAAGGTGATATTCAGATGGTTTTCCTGCGCAATCTCCTCCAGCAGGGCCACTGCCTCTTCCGCCCGCGCATCCAGCGCCCGGGCGGCGTCATCGAGGCGCTGCGCCATTTCTTCACTGGCCTGGCGCAGCGCGGGATACTCGTTTTCCAGCAGATTCAGCCGGGTATCCAGCTGTTCCAGATCCAGCTGCAGCTGGCGGTATTCCGCTGCCTGGGAAAGAATGGAGGCGTAGATCTCATTGACGGCGGCGTCGCTGGTACTCAGGCCGCCCACGGTATCCAGCAGAGATCTGGCATACTCGGATTTGCTGATATTTTGCAGCAGCGTCTCCCGCTCCCGCCGATACTGAGCCAGAGTGCTCTGACGTAGCTCATCGGGCAGGTAAAACGCATCCGGGGCGTTCAGATCCCAGTAGATAGGAACAAGCTCGTCCTCATCAAAGATCAGGATTTCTTCTTTCATCTCTAGGAGCTGCTCTTGCTGCGATTCCGTAATAGAGGAATCGTTCCGCACACCGTCAATGTACGAACAGAGGACCTTGCGCTGCTCCTTGATGTAGTCGTAACAGTCCACATAATAGGTGATACCCATGGGGACCTCCGCAAAGTCCACCGGCTCCCATGCCTGGGCGCTGCCGGACCCTTCCGCCGAGGCCCGGCCGGAAAAGAAGAATCCAGCAGCAAGACCCAGCAGGAGGAACCCGGCCACAATGACCAAAAATAGTTTCCAATCGCGCCGGAACCCGGAAATAAGGTCCTGAACGCGCAGTTCACGATTGTTCATTCTTTACGTGCTCCTCTTTTTGTACAGGAAATAGATACAGGAAGATACAGGCCATCAGGAATCCTCCGGACAGCAGGACGGTACTCCAGGAACCGTTGCAGAAACTCATAGCAAAAAACACACACAGCCCGATATAGATCTTTTGGGGGATGTCTCTGGCTGCCGCATCCAGCAGCCGGAACAGGATCACCAGGATCAGCGGCATCAGGAAAACCCCCAGCACGACCGGCAGATTGGCATACATATCACCCACCAGACCGTTGTTGGCGCTGGATCCGGTCCCCATATATTCTCCGATCACCTTGGGGATCTTAATGGAATAGACCGGGTCATAGGACAGCTTCCCCAAAATCCCGTCCCGGAACAGATTCAGCGGGTGCTCCCGGAAAAATTGGGCGTACACCTCGCTGAGCTGGACAGGCACGTACATGAGCCTGCGCACAAACAGGGACATGGGGGTGAGAAACTGGGCCCCGGCCTCCAGCACCCAGCAGCCCATGACTCCCAGTGACAACAGCCCGGCGCACCAGCGGTACATCCATTTCCGGTACAGCAGGTAGCAGAACAGCAGTAAAAAGAGAAACAAAAACACGGACTTCTGTGCGCTGATGGAGTAATAGAACAGATAGACTACCACCAGCACGCCTACCGCCACGTACCGGCGCTTTTGCAGCCAGTACAGGATCAGCACGGACAAAATGACCGTCATCCAGGAGAGAACGTAGGCAAAAAGACCGGGAATATCGTAGGCTGCTGCCTCTGCCCGGATCCCATAGACATCTGAAAGGTTCAACTTCAGCCGGAATCCGGTATAGATCCCCGAGATCCCCATAACGAACAGGCACGCCCCCACACTCACGAGAAAAAATAACAAGGAGGTATGCCGGTGGGGCAGTTTGGGCACCAAGATGGTGGGCATACGCAGCTGCACCGCCAGCAGCACCAGCCAGTACACCGCCACTGCGCAGAAGAAGCCCAGATCACTTCCCTTGCATCCCAGATAGGACGTCATCGGGAGAAAGTAAACATAGTTCATCAGCGTCACCAGGATGGAGGAGGGACGTTCCTCCTGTCCCTGGAGCCCCACCACCAGGGGCAGACACACCAATACCAGCAGCCAGGAAAGGGCGTATTTGATCCACACCAGATCCGTGGTAAAGCCGCTGTAGGCGTAGATGGGAGAGAGCTGCGTAAGGTACATGAAGTCCAGCACCAGCCGGTAGAGGAGGATCAGTCCGCACTGGAACAAAAACTGATGCCTCCGGCTTACGCGGGAGAGCTTCTCCAGGGATTGGGCCGCCCGGCTCCCACGCAGTTTTTCTGTGACAGATGGCAGCTTCATTTACCCGTTTGTCTCCTCTTTTTTGTCAAACCGGCCTGTGAAGTCCAGGGAGGCCACGTCCTTGAGCGGCAGTTTCACCGGCATTCCGGTGGCCGCGGACTGATACATGGCAAGGATCATCTCCAGCGCCCGGCGGCCGGCCTGAGCGTCGATATACGGGGCCCGGTCATGGACGATGGCGTCCATCATATCCGCGTAAACGGCGGTATGGCCGTTGCCGTAGACATTGCTGGTGGCCTCCTGAAGCCCCTGCAGGGCTGCGTCCTCCTCCCGTTGGTCGGCAAACTGCCAGACGTCGATGTTATTGGTGGAGGTACCGCCGATCTTCACCGTTCCCGTCTCACCGAAGAGATACAGCGTCTCTTCCAGGTTTTTGGGGTAGACGTTGGTGGTGCCCTCGATGGTGCCGATGGCGCCGTTGGCGAATTTCACCACCGCCATGCCCACGTCCTCACATTCCAGATAGTGATGGAACTGCTGAGCCGTCTGGGCATAGACCTCCACCACATCATCCCCCATCATCCAGCGCAGAAGATCCACGCCATGGATGCACTGGTTCATCATGCAGCCTCCGTCCTGGGCCCAAGTGCCGCGCCAGGGGGCCTGGTCGTAATAGCCCTTGTTCCGGTTCCAGCGCACATGGATGGAGCCGTGGGAGAGCTTGCCGAACCGGCCCTCCTCCAGGGCCTTCCGGGTGGCCTGGACCGCCGGATTGAACCGGTTCTGGTGGCAGGCGCACACCTTGACATGGTGGGCCTGGGCAGCCTCCACAATGGCGTCGGCATCCGCCATGGACATGGCCATGGGCTTTTCGATGATGACGTTGACGCCGTGGGCGATGCAGTAGAGGGCGATCTCCGCGTGGATTCCGCTCTCCGTGGCAATGGCCGCCAGAGTGGGCTGCTCCGCCTCGATCATCTCCCGATAGTCGGTATAGCGGCGGATGGAAGTGTCCTTCTCCAGGCCGTGCTTGGCCAGGAGGGTCTCCATGGCCTCCGGCTTGACGTCGCACACAGCGGCCAGTTCCAGGTGGTTGTTCAGCACGGCTTTGATGTGGTTGACGGCGATCCGGCCGCAGCCGATGAGCACGTATTTCATGTTGATGGTCCCCTTTTATTCCTTGAAAATTTCCTCGTACAGGGCCAGAAGCTTTTTTTCCTCCACGCCCCAGTTGAATTCTTCCCGCACGGCCTGACGGCCATTCTCTCCCATCTGCCGGGCCTCCTCCGGATGATCCAGCAGATACCGGATAGCGGAGGCGATCTCCTCCACGTTCTCCGAGTCCACACAGATGCCGCAGTGCCAGCGCTCTACGAATGCCCGGTTGTAGGCAGACCCGTTCATCACCACCGGCAGCCCCATGGCCAGATACTCACAGATCTTGGTGGCCAGATTCTCAGCCTTCCAATACTGGCCCTGGTTCAAAAGCGGAGAAAGGCCCACCCGGCTGGTCTGCAGAAGCGCTGCCACCTGGTCCTTGGCCAGGACGCCCCGGTAATCTACGCTGGAAAATTCCGGCATCTTCCGGAGCTGGGCCTCATAGTCCGCCGGAGAGATCGGGCCAGCCAGCGCAAGTGTACACTTTGCCGACGCCGCAGCCCGGATCGCACTGGTGATGCCCCGGGCCTCCGTCAAAGAACCTGTCAGGCAGATCTGATCCTGGTTCCGTACGGCTTCCGGATCATACCGCTCATAAAAATCCTCCAGCTTGACGCTGTTGTCTACCAGCGCTGTGTGGGGACACCTTCCCGCAAAGGGGTCCTCTCCGTTCACGGTGCAGGGAAAGATGGCCCCGTCCAGGCGCCGGAGGACGTAACGCTCATACCGCGCATATCCAAACGCAATGATCCGCGTGCACCAGCCCGGCAGATAGGGTTTTTGCCGCAGCTGCACGGCATAGAGCTCGTGACTGTCGAAAATCACCTTTTTCCCCCGGCGCTTGAGCTTGATTCCGTAGGGAAGCAGCTCCGGATCATGAAGGTGATAAAGGTCTGCGTCTACGGCCAGTGCCGCCTCATACACTTTGCGGGCAAAGGAGGTCATCCGGGTAAGCCGCCCGCCGGAGGGCTGTCCCACACCGATGATCCGGACACCGGAGTTCTCCCCGCTCTCTCCCCGCTGCACCAGAAAAACCTGGTAACCGGCCTTTGCCAGAGAGACGCACTCCTTTTGAAAAATACGCGTGTCTCCCGGCTGATGGGCACTGGTCATATGGCATACTTTGATCATTCCTGAAACTCCTTCATACGGACGCGTTCCCAAAAGAGAAGCTGCCGGCTTTACAGAACCTCGATGTTCTCCCGGTTTTGAATGTGCTTGGTCACATTCTTGCAGTCAAAGACCGGCACGCCGCACTCGGCCACCATCTGGTAGTCCACCTTGGTGTGGGCCGTGGTGATGATGACCAGATCATAGGCTTTGACGGTCTCCGGCGTCAGCGCCTCCAGGCCCTGATACCACTGGCCTTCATGACGGTACTTGGGGATAAAGGGATCATAGAAATCCGTCATGGCCCCCGTTTTATGGAACTCCTCGATGACCCGGATGGCAGGGCTTTCCCGGTAGTCGTCGATATCCTGCTTGTAGGCCATGCCCAGCATCAGGACCTTGGCGCCGTTGAGCGCCTTCTTGTGGCGGTTGAGGATCTTACCGGCGCGCTCCACCGTATACTCCGGCATCCGGTCGTTGACCATCATGGACGCCTCGATCATGGACGTGTGGAAGCCGTATTCCCGGGCCTTCCAGCTCAAGTAGTAGGGATCCAGGGGGATGCAGTGCCCGCCCAGGCCCGGACCGGGATAGAACGCCTGGAAGCCGTAGGGCTTGGTCTTGGCGGCGTCGATGACCTCCCAGATGTCGATGTTCATTTTGTTGCACAAAATGGCCAGCTCATTTACCAGGCCGATGTTGATGTTGCGGTAGGTATTCTCCAGGATCTTCTCCATCTCCGCCACGGCGGGAGAGGATACGGGGGTCACATCTCCCTCCAGGATGGAGCGGTACACCATGGCGATGACCTCCACGGCGTCGGCGCCGATGGCACCCACAACCTTGGGGGTATTGCTGGTCTTGTAGATGAGATTGCCCGGATCGATGCGCTCGGGAGAGAAGCCCAGATAGAAGTCCGTCCCGCACTTGAGGCCGCTGCCCTCCTCCAGAAGGGGCTTGAGCAGTTCCTCAGTGGTGCCGGGATAAGTGGTGGACTCCAGCACCACGATGGAGCCCCGGGTCAGATGCTTGGCAATGGCAATCGTGGAATCCCGGACATAACTGATGTCAGGCTGCTGGTGCTTGTCCAGCGGAGTGGGCACGCAGATGGCAATGAAATCCACATCGCACACCCTGGAAAAATCTGTGGTGGCGCTGAGCATTCCGCTGGACACTAGTTCCTCCAGATCGGAGTTGACCACATCGCCGATATAATTCTTTCCGGCGTTGACCATGTCCACCTTTTCCTGCTGCACGTCAAAGCCAATGGTGTGGAAGCCGTGCTTGGCCTTATCCACAGCCAGAGGCAGTCCCACATAGCCCAGACCACACACACCCATGGTCAGGGTCCTGTTTTTGATTTTTTCGATCAGTTCTTCCTTCATCGTCATATTTTCTCGAGCTCCTCTACTGCGGATTTATCATTCATGTGATACTGTTTGCCGCAAGCGGTACAGCAAGCCTTGCCCTCCGCGAAATGCAGCTTTTCCCCACACTGGCACACATACCCCTGCACCTTGGCGGGAGATCCATAAACCATGGCGTAGTCCGGGACGTTTTTCGTCACCACCGATCCGGCCCCCACGAAGGCATACCGGCCGATGTCATGTCCGCAGACGATGGTTGCATTGGCGCCGATGCTGGCGCCTTTTTTCACCACTGTCCGACGGTATTCGCTCTTGCGCTCGATAAAAGCCCGGGGATTGATGACGTTGGTAAAAACACAGGAGGGGCCAAGGAACACGCCGTCCTCACACTCCACACCGGTATAGACGGAGACATTGTTCTGGATCTTGCAGCCGTTCCCCAGCCTGACGCCCGGAGAGATGACCACGTTTTGCCCGATGTTGCAGCGCTCTCCGATGGTACAGCCGCTCATGATGTGGGAAAAATGCCAGATCTTCGTTCCCGCGCCGATGTCGCAGCCTTCATCCACATAGCTGGAGGGATGGACAAAATACGCTTTCTCTGCCATCACAGCGCCTCCAATACCGCGTCGATGATCTGCTGCTGCTCCGCCTGCTCCAGATACGGGTGCATAGGCAGGGAGAAGGTCCGGGCACAGTAATCATCTGCATTGCGGAAGGTCTCCCCGTAATGGGGCTCATCCCAGAACACCGGCAGGGCATGCTGGGGTGTGGGATAATAGATCATATTGGGAATGCCGGCCTCTTTCAAATGGGCCACGATCTTGTCCCGCTGCGCGGTATCTGCCGCCAGCAGTGCATACTGGGCCCAGGCGCTGACGCAACCCTCTGCCACGAAGGGCGTAGTGAGCTTTCCCGCAAAGGCCCGGCCATACCGCTCTACCACCTGCTGGCGGGCGTCGATCTCATAGTCGCCCAGGGCCTTGAGCTTGGGCAGCAGCACGGCGGCCTGCATGGCATCCAGCCGGGAGTTCATGCCCACCCGGACGTTGTCGTACTTGCCGCCGGGACCCTTGCCGTGCACACAGAGGGAGCGGATCAGGTCCGCCGTGTGGTCATCGTCGGTGAAGATGGCGCCGCCGTCGCCATAGCAGCCCAAAGGCTTGGCCGGAAAGAAGGAGGTGGTGGCAATTTGGCCGAAAGAACAGGCCTTCTTCCCGTGATAGGAAGCGCCGAAGCTCTGGGCGGCGTCCTCAATGAGGAACAGGCCGTACTTTTCACAGATGGGAACGATGGCGTCATAATCGCAGGGATTGCCCAGGATATCCACAGCCACCACGGCCTTGGGAGTCAGCTTCCCCTCCGCCAGCACTGCCTGGATCTGCCGCTCCAGGCTTTCCAGACTCAGGCAGTAGGTGTCGGGCGTGATGTCACAAAACACGGAGACCGCGCCGAACATTTTGGCAGGCTCCGTGGAGGAGATGAAGGTCATGTCAGGGCAGAATACCGCGTCTCCCGCGCCCACGCCCGCCACCATATAGGCGATCTGCAGGGCGTCGGTGCCGTTGGCACACGTGATGCAGTGCTTGCGGCCGGTGAAGGATGCCAGCTTCTCCTCCAGCTCTTTGACATAGGGACCGCCGATGAAAACCGCACTGTCTACCACCGCCTGGATATTGGCATCGATCCCCGCTTTCAGGGCATGATACTGGGCTTTCAAATCAATAAATTGCATATTATCCTTCTTTCTTTTTATCAAACGGTTTTGCGGGGTTGCCTGCCACAGTCGTGTAGGCCGGAACATCCCGCACCACCACGGAACCCATGCCTACAAAGCTGCCTTCCTCCACCTGTACCTGATTGCGGATAATACTGGTGGCCACATAGCTGCGTGCTCCGAAGCGGCAGGATCCGTAGATGCTGGTACCGCACACAAATGCGGAGTTTTCGCCCAACTCGCTGTTATGCCCCACGCGGACCTGTGCATCGATCTTAACGCCGGAGCTGATGATGGTGTCGTCAATGACTCCCCGGCTGATGCTGCAATTTTCCAGAATGGTAACGTCATCGCCGATATGGACGCCGCCAAAGTGCCGGACCATCGTCTTTCGGTGAGCTGCATCCTCGGTAAAGCCGAACCCATCATGGCCGATGACGGTGCCAGAGCAAATGGTGCAACGACTTCCTACCGTCACCCGGTTCACCATTACCACGTTGTTCCAGATGACCGTATCATCCCCAATGGTGATCTCTCCATCCAGCGTGCAGTTGTGGCCGATCCGGACGTTTCTTCCCAGCTTGACCCGCGGACCGATATAGGTAAACTGCCCCACGGCGGGCCGCTCCTCTGGTTGGGCATAAAAATGCTCAATCGAAGAAAAAAATGCGTGCTTGCTTTCCGGTGTCCGGATCACATTGGGAGCGTTACCGCCATCGACATCCTCCGCAACGAATACCAGAGCCAGACCCGTCAGATCCATTCCCAGCGGGATGTTCTCCTGCTTTTTGATCCAGGTGAAGGACCCCTCCCGGTAGTGGGAGAGAGAAGAAAATCGGTCCACTTCCCTCTCCGGGTCACCTGTAAAAGAAAACGGGATCCGGGCCGTCTGCAGAAAATCCAGAATTTCCTTAATTTTCATAAACACCGATCCCTCATCACAATGCTCGCCAAGTCTGTGATATTTTCCTGCATCTGTCCATAGCGTTCCGCATTTGCGGAACGGATAAACGCACTCACGGTTTCTGTGATGGATTCGTCTGCTTTGTGGTACCAGAAGGCATGGGTCAGAATGTGCAGGCGGTCATATGTTCCGGAACGGATGATTTCCTCCACTGGTTCCCGCCATCTCCGGCGGCTGTCCGAGAGGTATTTGAAATCATGGAAAAACGTCTGCCCATAGGAATTGATCATGCCGGGAATCTGAAGGTCCGACTCCAGCGTGGCTTGGGAAGGCCGGTGCATAGAGACGGTAGTCACCGGCGTCTCCAGAATGGAAGCCAGGATATCACGCTCATGGAGGATGCGGGACACTGTCTCCTCCGGTGTCCCTTCCAGATAGGCCTTTTCGTCAAAGTGCAGCCCAACTTCGTGCCCCATGGATTGGATGGACCGGAGCTTTTCCACGCTCCCTTTGGAGGCCGGGTTATAGAAATCGCTTGTAAGCAGCACGAAATAAGTACTGCTCACACCCAGCTCCCGCTCCACCCGGGCTAGTGCCATCGCTTGGCCCAAGCTGCTGTCAATATCATGCCGCAGGATCACACAGCGAGCTGTATCCTGCCAGTTGTGATAGGAACAGACCCGATATCCGCCCGTCTGAAGCAGGTGTATCAGGTTTTTGTATGCCGAATAGGTAAATTCCACACGGCTCATCCCCTTTTTTCCAAAATCTCCATCAGTTCCTGTGTTAAAACTCGGAAATCAAACCGTGCGGCAGCTTTCCTGGCATTGCCGCAAAGGCTCTCATAGGCCTGGGGCGAAAGCACCTGAATCTGCCGGATGGCGGCAGGAATCTCCGATACACTCGAAAGACAAATCCCGGCTTGAAATTGCTCCACTGGATTATATTTTGCAGGGAGATCCATCAGGATGGGCCGCCCGGCCGCAAAGCAGTCGAACATCTTGTTGGGGCTAATACCAAACCGGAACAATTCCTTTCCCTGATCTCCGCCATGGATCAAGTTGATATCGGCCCGGCTGACGATGCTGGGGATATACTTCTTCTCCACCTTTCCCTTGAACACCACATTTGAGATCTCTTCCTCCCGGACCCGCTGCTCCAGCGCTGCCCGCTGATCTCCGTCTCCCCAGATCAAAAATTTTACCCTGGGGTCTGTAACCTCTTTGGCGGCGTCCAGCAGCAGACCCAGATGATTTACCTTCCGGATGGAGCCGGTGTAGACGACCTTGAACACGGAGGGATCCTCCAGGTCCGGGTCCTGCACCGTATAGCGCGCCCGGTTCTCATCAAAGACTGCCAGATCCACGCCGTTATTGATATAGTGGATCTTGGCACGGGGGATCCTCCCCTCCCAGCCCTGCTCGACGATATAGTCATATCCGCCCTCGCAGGTGAACACCACGTCATCCGCCTTTTCATAGATCCACTTCTCCAGCCGCCGAAGGGCCAGCACCGCGGGATTCCGGGGTCCGGCGATCCCATAGGCCACAATGGACTCCGGCCAGAGATCTGCGATCTCCGCCACGCCCCGGCAGCCGTATTTCCGGGCCAGATGAATCCCCATGGCACAGGACGTGGGGGGCATAGAGGTGGCCACAATGGCATCGGGTCTGGGGAACTTCCGGCACACACCGGGCAGCTTCCAGGCGAACTCGCAGATGTTGTAAATCCGCTTGAGCCCGTTGCCCTGGTAATCCATGCACCGGATGTAGACATAGTGCACGCCGTCCACTACCTCATCCCGCCAGGGAGCTCCGTCGGTAATGAGATTCATGTTGGAGTTGTGAACGGTACTGGCGGCGAAGATCGTCACCGTGTGGCCCATGGCCATCAGATACCTGGCAAAGCAGGTCTGCCGGGCCAGGGGATAATATTTCGGAGGCACCGCGTAGTGGTTGATGAGCCAAATATCCATGGAGCAACGATTGTCCTTTCTTTTGCTTATCCCCGGATCACAACCGCCAATGTTTCAAAAATCAGGGCGATATCCTGAACAACACCGGCCCGAGGGATGTACGAGAGATCCAGACGCAGCTTTTCCGGCAGGATCTCCTGAATATACGTACGGTTGGGATCGTCGCTGGCGGCAAGCAGGTCGTTTTCATTACGATAGCGGATGGATGCCACCCCCGTGATCCCCGGACGGACCAGAAACACCTGCCTCTGCTCCTCTGTGTACAAATCGGTATACTCCTGTACCTCCGGCCGGGGGCCTACAAAACTCATATCCCCCCGCAGCACGTTGAACAGCTGGGGCAACTCGTCCAGCTTGGTCTTGCGCAGGATTCGGCCCACCGGTGTGATCCGGTCATCCCCGGAAGCCGTGATCTTCAATCCGGAATTTTCCTTCCGCATGGTACGGAACTTATAGATGATAAACGGTTTGCCTCCCAGCCCGATCCGTTCCTGACAGAACAGGATACCGCCCGGAGACGTCAGTCCTACAGCCAACGCCGTGATCAGGAACAACGGACTGAGGACCACCAGCCCGCAGGCCGCACAGACGATATCAAAGAGCCGCTTGGCGGCCATTGCACCCCGTCCGGGCGGGGCAAGGCGCTGGAACGTTTGGGTATTTGCCATGATTCCTCCTACAGGATCTCCCGCAGTGCCCCGCAGATCCGCTCTGCCTGGGCCTGGGTCAGTGTGGAATACAGCGGCAGCGTCAGCTCCCGCTCATACAAGCCATAGGCGTTGGGATAATCCTCCATCCGGAATCCCAGATCCCGGTATGCCGTCAGCAGAGGCAGTGGTTTATAGTGGACATTAGAGGCGATTCCCTGCTGGGCCAGAGCATCAATGACGGCATTGCGCTGGGAAAGGGTCTTCCCCTCCAGCTCCGTCAGATACAGGTGGCAGCTGGAGCGGCCATCCTCCGTCAGGTGCCGGGCGGGGCGAATGGCCGTACTCGCCAGCAGCTCATGATACTGCTCCACCAGGGCATACCGCTTGGCCAGCAGTTCCTCATACCGGTGCAGCTGGGCCAGGCCAATGGCGGCCATGATGTCCGTCATGTTGCACTTGTAAAGAGGCGCCACAATGTCATATTCCCACGCGCCGGCCTTGGTCTTAGCCAGGGCATCCTTGTCCTGGCCGTGAAGGCTCAGCAGCATATAGCGACGATAGAGCGCCGCATCATCCAGACCCAGATCCCTGCGCCAGGTCACTGCGCCGCCCTCTGCGGTGGTGAGATTCTTCACCGCATGGAAAGAAAAGGTGGTGAAATCCGCCCATGCACCGCTGCGGATGCCGCCGCGGACCGCACCGAAGCTGTGCGCGCCATCCGCGATCACCGCGATCCGCCCCAGCTGCGCCTGCAGAGGAGATGCCGGTGAAAAGTCTCCCCGGCGATCTTCCACGATGGAAAAAATACGGGTGTAATCACACAGGATCCCCCCCACATCCACCGGGATGATGGCCTTGGTGCGCGGCGTAATGGCTTTTTCAAGCTGTGCATAATCCATCTCATAACAGTCCGGCTGGCTGTCCACCATCACCAGCGTGGCGCCTACATGACATACCGGGCTGGCTGTGGCTGTATACGTATAAGCCGGTACGATCACCTCGTCCCCGGGGCCGATCCCCAGTACACGCAGCGTCAGCTCCAGGCTGGCGGTAGCGGAGTTGAGACACACCGCGGTATCCGTTCCGCAATAGGCCGCGATCTCCCGCTCAAACTGTTTGCTCTTGGGACCGGTGGTGATCCAGCCGGACCGCAAGGTATCCACCACTTCATCGATCTCCGCCTGGGTAATATCCGGCGGGGAAAACGGGATCTTTTCCATATAAACAACACATCCTGCTTTTGATTTGACCGGCTGGGTCCGTATCGCACGCCAGTCCGGCGGTACTTCCCAGATTCTAGATGCTACCCACAGATAAACTTCTGAATGAGAAAACATCTTCTCGTCATTTTTCCTAGTTAATCAGCTTATATTTTAGCACATTTTTCGACGCAGCTCAAGTTTTTGGGTAACTTTTGATAAGTTTTCCGGCTTATTCTTTTTCCTTTTTGCCATAATTCTGTAAAAGCAGGATAGTTCCGATGGATTCAGGACCATTCTGTTTTCTTTTCCACTTATTCCTGCTGCCCGGCAAATACCGCAGAGAGCAGCGCATACGCGGCAGAGGCATCCAGGTCCTCCGTCTCCACGGTGGTCACACTATCCGCGAGAGCCTGATTGGCCTCATCCAGCGCCACCGGAACCAGCAAATACTCGTTGGCCTGCTCCATCTGTTCCATGGTTGCCAAGACGCCTGCCACAAACGCATCCATCTGCGACTCGTCCAGTTGCGCAAAGGCCTGTCCGTACAGATCAAAGGCACTGTTCCACGCATCGGCATTAGACCGCTCCTGAGCCAGTCCCTCCTGCATGATCTCAAAGAAGCCGGAGAGATCCTGCAGGGGCAGATAATAGTAAGCGGCGACTTTATAACAAGCGTCAAAGTCCCCGGTCTCCCGCAGTTCCCGGGCACAGCGGGACGCCACACCCAGATTGAGGCTGCCCCCCTCCTGCAGTGCATTGACCATCCGGTTGACCTTATAATCCTGATCGGTATAGGCGTCCATCCGATCCAGCTTTTCCATGCTGTCCAGGAATTCCGACCGGGTCATATCCGTCGTATCGAAGTCCCTGAATTGCGCCTGTGCCATCTGGCTGCCCAAAAGCATCGCAAAGGAAACGACCAGCCAGAGTGCGGCGGCCAGGGTCCCTACGACCCGGAGGATCCGCACGCCGCTTCTCCCCTCCGCGGGCTCCCCACAGGAGACAACACTCATAAGGACCAGGAAAAACGCGGCACACTGGAACATCCGCACGGAGAAGGAGATCTCCATCAACCCGTGGAGATTCATCATCACCCAGCAGGCAAGCAATACCGCAGCCATACCATCCTGCTGTGTCCGCAGCCGCCGCACCAGCAGCCATGCCGCACCCAGCATCAGCGCCAGGAACGCCGCAAGACCCAGCAGACCCGTCTCGTCCATCACCTGCAGGATATGGTTATGCAGATAGAGGGACTGGTAGAAGAAGGGCTGCACCGAGGTCAGCAGACCCTCCGTAGCGCCCAGGCCGTGCCCCGTCAACGGTGATTGCGTAAACAGGGTCCAGCCGTCCTTGAGATACTGCACCCGCAGCAGGAAGCTGCGGTCCTGAAACAGATTCTTCTGGAACCGGCTCACCAGGTTTTCCGGCAGCAGCGTATAGGATGTGGGGATCTTCGTAC
>UMHP01013120.1_pt1 | contig 19584 bp, 20 predicted proteins | sample 1965571 | NCBI WGS metagenome assembly UMHP01 (sample SAMEA4836103, study PRJEB28245) | human gut metagenome | biome: gut microbiome; material: fecal sample | place: Denmark | collected 2008
ACGAACCGACGGGTAACCTCGATTCTACCAATGGCAACGAGGTGATGCTTTTATTGAAGGAGTTAAATAAAGATGGAGCTACAGTCGTGATGGTAACTCACTCTGAAGAAAATGCCCGGGAGGCAGGCCGTATTGTGCGGATGATGGATGGTTGTATCCTGACGGAGAACAGACGATGAAAAGTTTTGAACGATGAATGATCACCGCCGATCATTCATCGTTCAGAACTTTTCATCGTTTCAATTCATATCCCAGCATCATGCCGTCATAGCTATCTGCCAATGAACTGATGGCTTTGAGGGTGGCACTGCTGCTCTTACTGGATAAGAAAGTGATTAGCTTCAGCAATTTGTCTGCTTCGAACAGAAGATCCATCTGCTGAGTGGTATAATTGACTTTTGCATTCATGGGGATTAATTTCATATACCTCAGGTGGAGCATCTGGGTGCCGGCATCGTAAGAGTATGTTCCGTTCAGCTTGCGTTTGCCTAAAGTGCTTACGAAAGTACTGTCCGCATTGAATGTAAAACTCAGTTGCCCCTCTTTAATGCCGACTTTGGCCAGCTGTTCGTCCAGCTTTTGTTCGGCAGCGGAAGCAGCGACGGTTCCTCCGGCTTTCTTCAGCAGGTTTTCAGACTCGAACTCAATGGCTGAGCCGGTATAACGCCAGGTCCCGGTCATATCCACTGTTTCGGTATGTCCTGTGACAGCGTTGACAACTTTGGAGATATTGTCTTTATTGAATAAGTCCTTGATAGATTGTGCACGGTTTACGGTCGGTACAAGCAGTAGTGTGATAAGAACTGCAAATGATAATAGTTTTCTTTTCATTTGATATCCTTGTTTTTATTTTGAATTAAGTTCTTTATTGATTGACTCGATGTAGTTTAATACCTCTGTCCTGCCAAGGCGCTCTTCTGATGAAGTGATGAAATAGGGAGGGAGTTCTTCCCATTGTTTCCGTAATTCTCTCAAGTAAGCGCTGATATTTATTTTGAGTCGTCCCCCTTTCAGTTTGTCTGCTTTGGTGAAGATAATGGCAAAAGGAATGCCGTTCTCACCCAGCCATTCCATGAATTCAAGATCTATTTTCTGGGGTTCCAGACGGCTGTCTATCAATACGAATAGATTGGTCATCTGTTCGCGTTCGAGGATGTAATCTTCGATGATGGTGCGTATCTGTTCCTGTCCTTTCTGACCTCGTCTGGCATATCCGTATCCGGGTAAGTCAACCAGGTACCAGCTGTTGTTGATCAGAAAATGATTGATAAGCATGGTCTTACCGGGAGTAGCGGAAGTCATGGCCAGCCCCTTTCGTCCGGTCAGCATATTGATGAGGCTGGATTTTCCTACATTGGATCGGCCGATAAAGGCATATTCGGGGAAAGTGCCTGCCGGACATTTCTTCACGTCCGTATTACTAATTACAAATTCAGCATTGGTTATTTCCATATTTCTTGTTGGTTTTAAAATTCATTTTTTAGTTGTTTCTTTGATACGATCCACATTCCTGCAAAAGTAAGGATGCCGTTCAGCATCAATAATTCGTATCCGAACTGATAGCCGGTTTCCTGCCGGGCAAATCTATCGGCTGCGTAACAAATCAGTGGTGAAGCTATCGCAATAAACGGTACCCATCGGTCGTTTGTTTTTCGTTGGGTGAATAATCCGAAAGCAAACATTCCCAGAAGAGGTCCGTATGTATAGGAGGCTATGATGTAAATAGCATCGATGACGCTTTGGTTATTTAATGCATCGACAAGGCAGATAAAGAAAATAAGTAGGACGGATAGTCCTATATGTACCCGGTTTCGTTTTCTACGGGCTTCTTCCTCTGTGTCTTTGCCTGTGTCGAGCAAGTCGATGCAAAAGCTCGTTGTCATGGCGGTTAAGGCTGAATCCGAATTGCTGAAAGCGGCGGCAATGATACCGATTGTAAATAGGATAAGTACTCCTTCGCCCAGATAACCCTGGGTAGCAAACAGCGGCAGGATGTCGTCACCGGCAGCCGGAAGTTCCAACTGCATCTCTTGAGCAAGGACCAGTAATAAAATGCCAAGGCCCAGAAACAGCAGGTTGAGCGGAGCGAATGCAAAGCCATAACAATACATGTTCTTCTGCGCGTCACGCAGACTACGGCAGGAAAGGTTTTTCTGCATCATATCCTGATCGAGTCCGGTCATGACAATAACAATAAAAATCCCACTTAGAAACTGTTTGAAGAAATTCTGGCGCGACATCCAGTCATCAAATACAAAGATGCGACTGTGTTCATTGCTGCTGATTGTTTGTATAACTCCGCTGAAGTCAAGATTTAACTTTGCAGTGACAAAAACAAGGATGCTGATCAGTGCGGCGATCAGGCAGAAAGTCTGTAAAGTATCCGTCCAGACAATTGTTTTAATGCCACTTTTGTGAGTGTATATCCATACTAAAGCTACCGATCCGGCAGCAATACTCCAGAATGGGATACCCATATCACGAAATACGTAGGTATATAGAATCAGACAGACAAGGTATAGTTTTGCAGCTGTGCCCAGCATACGCGAAAGAAGGAAAAAAGAGGCTCCTGTACGGTAGGCACGCTTTCCGATACGGGTATCCAGATAAGTGTATATACTGGTCAGGTTGAATTTATAGTAGAGTGGGAGGAGTATATGGGCGACAGCCAGATAACCGAAGAAAAAGCCGAATACAGTTTGCATATACGTCATATCCATCGCCTTTACCATGCCCGGTACGGATACAAAGGTTACTCCCGAAATAGATGCGCCAATCATTCCGAAAGCAACGACGTACCATGGAGACTGGTTTTCTCCTTTAAAAAACGCTGCATTCGAACCTCCTTTCTGTCCGGTGATACGGGCTATCAGCAAGAGAATGGCAAAGTAGCATACAATAGTGGCAAGTATCATCATAACGAGCGCAAAGGTAACACTTATTTTGCAAACGATGATTACTAATTAAAATTTGATATTTGTCTTTGAAAGCATATCCCATCAAAAGACCACCCAGTATAGGTGTCAGAGTGTCGAGTGTTATTAACAGATTTCCATCGCCATTAGGATCGAATACGATGTTCATGATGGCATAGACAGGGACAATGCCGGCTAATAGTACAAGAATTGTGACAAATTTTTGATATTGTTTTCATGATAGTTAAGCGCTTGAAAATTAGTACGGCAAAATTAAACAATAATAGTGGATAAAGGATAGTTCAAATACCGGCTTGGGACAGAATGTTTTTTCCGGAGTGGTTTTGAATTCACCACGGATTACATGGATTGACACGGATTCTTTAATCTAATTCTCAATGAAATAAATTATTTGTCTGTGTTACGTGTAATCTGTGGTGAGACCTATCCAGTTCTATTATATGATGAAAATGTTTCCTCCAAATACAAATGTAGAAACTTAATTCTCCAATAGTTCTTTCATGGCCCTTTCCTCTTGTCGGATACGTATAGCGAGCAAACAAGCGTAGATAGGGAGTCCAATGAGTAATGTATACCAGGCATTGCAGAGTAAAGCAATTCCAATTAGTTCAGGTATGATATTCAGATAGTAATTGGGGTGTCTTACTGTTCTGAAAAGGAAGCTTTTTTCAATGCGATGATCGGGAATGATATAAAGTTTTACTGTCCATACATCATGGAGTTTATAGATCACATAGAATAGCATAGCATAAGCAAAGCCCATTATAAAAACACCACAAACAGAGAAGTAGTTGAAGGTAGTTCCCGAAGTGTATGCTTCATAGAGGGCCGAAAAATAGTAGACGATATGTGCTAATGTCAGTAATAGCGAATTAACTTTACCATATTGTACCGCTCCACTTTTCAGAAGACGTTTCTCGTTACGAATGGAGTAGGATAAGGAAAGTAATCTGAGTACAAAAAAGGCAATAAATGTAATAATGATATTTTGCATCGTTTTATTTTTTTAGGGATAAGATATATTTTATTTCTTAGAACTTATGAAGGAATACCCAAGAGGGCGATTGAACCGGAATTCAGTTCATTTCGGAATAGTTATAAATCGGAGGAGCATAATAAGTTTCAAGAACTGGTTAAGAAATATGGTTTCTATCCTGAGTTGTGCGATACCTGTAGAAAAGGGAATCTACTGAAGATAAAATCAAAAAGGCGGTTTTATAAGTCACTCTGTGGGGGCATGACCCGCGATTTGCTTATAAAACCGTTTTTCGTTTGTAAAGGCTTAAGTTTCAACTCGATTTGTGTAACTGAACCTGGGCGTACGGTACGTCCTGCAGACCATATTTCATAATTTTCTGTACCACTGCCATATTGGACAGCGAAAGTGAAAAATCGGTCTTTGTTTGATTCGAACCACTTATCATAAGTAAAAATGAAAGTGGCAACTCCGGTGGAGTTAGTTAATGCATATGCCGTAGGAGTTGTTCGATTGTCTTTTTTGAACTCTTCATAAGTCTTTTCATCGAACATTTGCACAATTTCGTTGGGCAGAGGTTTGCCATCAGCACTGACTACAGTAACTGTTACCTGCGCATCATTTTTGTTTTCATCATCGTTGCTACAGGAAATTAACATCAAACTAAAGAGCGTAAATAAGTAGAAAGTTGTCTTTTTTAAGTCCATAAATTTAGTTTTTTAGCTATAATAACAAAAATGTAGACTTGATTGTTCAACAATCAGGAGACGACTGTATTGTTGTAGCAGGAGCAATGAACAAGATGACCGATAAATAGCCTATTTTATTAACACCTGATTTGCCATTTATAAAATATGCGTATCTTTGTACTCCATAAAGTATACAGTGGCTTTATGGGGTTGGAGTCCTTTCTATAATAGGTTTGCAACTTTTTTACTGGTATATACTTTATTGATAATTAAATAGATATACTTGTTTGTACATGAATCAACAATATCCATCGACGTTACTTGAAAAGGCCGTCGGAGAGTTTTCTAAATTGCCGGGTATCGGACGGAAAACAGCTATGAGACTGGTGCTTCACCTGTTGCGTCAGGATACCTCTGTGGTGGAAGCTTTCGGAAGTTCTATTATAACTTTAAAGCATGAGGTGAAATATTGCAAGGTGTGTCATAATATATCTGATACGGAAACTTGTCAGATTTGTGCAAATCCGCAGCGGGACGCGTCTATGGTCTGCGTAGTGGAGAATATACGGGATGTGATGGCCGTAGAGGCCACTCAACAATATCGTGGGTTGTACCATGTTTTGGGGGGGGTGATTTCACCGATGGATGGGGTAGGACCGGGCGATCTGCAGATAGAAAGTCTGGTGCGCCGGGTAGCCGAAGGGGGAATAAATGAAGTGATTCTTGCTCTAAGCACAACCATGGAAGGGGATACCACGAATTTTTATATTTACCGTAAACTTGAGAAAATGGGTGTCAAATTGAGCGTACTTGCCCGTGGGGTATCCATTGGTGACGAGCTGGAATACACAGACGAGATAACGTTGGGTAGAAGTATTGTGAACCGTACGACTTTTACCGGAACCGTTTAAAAGGAAACTTACCATTAACTGATAATCATTATATATAAATGGAAGAGCAAATAAAACGCATTGTGAAAAGCCAGAAGGTACAGTATATTTCTTTTTGGATTATTCCGTTATTGTTGGTGCTATTGGGAGAAGCCGGCGTGTTGCCTGTAGGAATAAAAGCAGACAATGTACGGGCTGTTTATGTTTTCGAAACAGTAGGTATTTTGATGACTGCCGTCTGTATACCTCTTTCTCTTAAACTATTTAGTTTTGTTCTGACAAAGAAAATAGATCAGCTGACGTTTCCGGTGGCCCTGAGCCGTTATATGCTTTGGGGGGCTGTTCGGCTGGCTTTACTGGAATTTGTAGTGGTGTTTAATCTGGCCGGTTACTACTTTACACTTAGTAGTACAGGTGCGTTATGTGCACTTATAGGACTGACAGCCTCTTTTTTCTGTCTTCCGGGAGAAAAAAGATTGCGTGCCGAACTGCATATTGATAAAGAATAAATGATGAAGCAATCTTTCTTAGCCAACGAGCGAATATATCTCCGTGCAGTGGAACCGGAGGATTTGGATCTTATGTACGAAATGGAAAATGATCCTTCTATGTGGGATATCAGTAGTTTTACAGTTCCCTATTCGCGTTTTGTACTCAAACAGTATATTGAAGGATCGCAAAGTGACATGTTTGCCGATAAACAGTTGCGGCTGATGATTATGCGTCGGAAAGATAATTGTACTTTGGGTACGGTCGATATAACTGATTTTGTACCTTTACATTCAAGAGGGGCAGTCGGAATTGCCGTTCACAGCAATTATAGACAGGAGGGGTATGCTTCCGATGCATTGAAACTGCTTTGTGAATATGCTTTCAACTTTTTATTTATAAAACAATTGTATGCCCATATAGCTGTGGATAATGAACCCAGTTTGCGATTGTTCAATTCTTGTGGATTTACCCAATGTGGAGTATTGAAAGAATGGCTGTTAACACACGAAGGTTATAAAGATGCCGTGCTTGTGCAATGTATGAATCCCAAACGATGATTTTAGTTTAAAGAAGGAACTTGCGGGAAGCGGGACCAGGTTTCATACTTGCTGCCCAATTTCCCTAAGGCTTCCTTCCACATACCTTTTATATCTTCATTCATTAAGTAGGTATTTTCTTCTTTTGAAATAATCCAGGTATTCTCCTTTATCTCCTGAATCAGTTGTTCGCATTCCCAGCCGGAATATCCGAGGAAAAAGCGTATCTTTCCTTTTATAGGGTTTCCTTGTAAAATGTATTTCTTGATAGCATCGAAATCTCCGTTGAGATATAATCCATTGTTGATCGGAAGGGTTCCGGGTATTTCGTGTAAAGTATGCAGATAAAACAAAGTGTCAGTTCCGATAGGACCTCCTTTGTGTAACGGAATATCTTCTATATATTTAAATTCTTTAATGATATCATTGAGCATCAATGGGAGTGGTTTATTTATAATCAATCCCATACTTCCTTCTTCAGTATGATCAACAAGCAATACTACTGACCTTCCGAAAGTTACATCGTGGAGGAAAGGCTCTGATATCAGAATCTTTCCTCTCGACGGCATTACATTATTCGATTGTATCTTAAATATGTCAGTATTGATGTTCATGCCCCTAATTTAAAGATTTATTTTACACGAACAAACAATATTCCTCTTTTTTTCGATTTAGTGTGCTCTTTTTAAGATATAGGATGATTTTCGGCAAATAACTTCATTCTTTCATCCAGTTGAGCATATTGGTGCTCTTTGATAAAGGAAGTGCATGCACGTAGTCCCTGTTGTTGGCTACCTGTAGTAACCAAGGAAATTGCACTGACCCCATAATACATCAACTCTTTTGCCAGCTCTCCACTTGTCATTCCCGGATAGCCTATGGTGAAATAGAAACCGTCGGCAACAGGATCTTCAAGATCTTTGTCGTATACCAGATGGAATCCGTAACGCAAGAATATTTCTTTCAATTTACGGGCGCGTTCACCATATATCCTCACTTCGTTCAGGAAATTGTATTTACCTTCGTTCGCTGCTTTCAGCATAGCTGCCATGGCGAATTGTGCCGAATGGCTCGTCCCCGAAGAGAGGGCATAAAGCACACGATGGATAAATACAGTGCCAAAAGTACCGCCTCCGTAGCGTTTATCGAATCCGGGATAATGGCGATGGTATAATTTATCAGAAATACAGCTGACACCAATACGTTGGCCTGCATAACTGAAGGCTTTAGAACCGGATATAAGCAAAATATAATTATCTGTATAGTGTGCCACCGAAGGCTGATAAGGTGCATGATACGGAGTACTCAGATCTTGGCGGAAGTCCATGGCAAAATAAGCTAAATCTTCAAGGACGATTACATCATATTGGGTGGCTAGTTCACCGATGATCTTCAGTTCTTCATCTTTTAAACAGATCCAGCTGGGGTTATTCGGATTTGAGTATATAACAGCTGAAATATTTCCTTTTTTCAGGTAGCTCTCGAGTTTTTCTTTTAATTTGTCTCCCCGATAATCGTATACATCAAATGTCTCGTACTTCTGTCCCATGACCACCAATTGCTGCTTTTGGACCGGAAAGCCAGGATCTATGAACAGAATAGTATCTTTTTTTTCATCACATTGACTACAAGTAAGGAAAGATGCGAAAGTACCTTGCATGGATCCCGTGACAGGTACGCAACCTTCCGGTTTGAGATCTATATCGATAAATGCTTTTATAAATTTGGAGGCTTCTGATTTTAGTTCCGGTAGTCCATTAATATCGGGATACAAACTGGCTATTCCATTTTGCAATGCTTCTATCTCGGCTTTTACTCCTACAGTAGAAGGGGGGAGACCCGGTACGCCCATTTCCATTTTTATAAATTCGACTCCGGATGCTGTTTCTGCTTTAGCTGCTATGGCTTTTACTTCACGAATGGTTGCTTTTGAGAAATCTGTAATTTGAAATTCTTCGATAGTTTCATCAATAAGATGCCGTTTGATAGGTGTATCTTTCATGTTTCTTTTTGTTGCTTTATAAATTGTGTCACAAAGATAGATATAATCTACTTATAATCAACAAATGAATGAGAAAGATGAAAAAAATCTTTCTCAGCTATTGCAGATATAAAAAAAACAGCTACCTTTGCAACCGCAATCGAGAGAGACAGCAATTAAGAAATGAAATTCTGGTGCGTTAGTTCAGTTGGTTAGAATACATGCCTGTCACGCATGGGGTCACGGGTTCGAATCCCGTACGCACCGCGAAAGCAAATTAAGAACAAATATTTAGCACTGATATTCACTATATTAGTGCTTTTTTATGTTCTTACCTTTGCTACACTTTTAAAAATAGTGTGCATAATGTGCGACCAACTATTAGTAACCCGTGCGACCAATCCATACGTAACATTCATGTGTCATAAGTATTTGATTTGATGAATGTTATATATTAGTTGTCCGTAAGGCTGCTCGTTCCATTGAAATGGTAATAAATATCGTATTCAGATTGCGTAGCTGGGAAAGTCTGTATTTCTGATAGCATCTGATGAAAATTCTGTATCCTAACAATAAGAATATCGGTTGTTTGTTGTTTTGTATGACAGGATACAAGGAAAGAACGGTATTTTTTTGAATCCCTGCTAAAGAGCGTCCGGACTGCTACCCATACCTAGGGGATATGTCATCATGTACTGTCCCTCCCTTTTTGTTAATTTATTAACCGATATTCATTAGGAGCAAACCCCATTATCTTCTTAAAAAGAAAACTGAAATATTGTATCGAAGGAAATCTGAGCTCATGCACTATTTCGAGGATTCGGGTATAAATATCCGTAAATCGTATACAAGCCGACTTATTCAATCGCGGTAAATTTGCAATCAGAAAATGGACAATGAAAAAATAGAAGATTATGGATCGCAGAAATTTCTTAAGGACGGCATCAAGTTTTGCACTACTCGCGGCCGGAGCTACAACGGGTGTTTCCCGTGTGTTTACCGAATCCCCTATCTCTTCTTTATCAGGAAATTTATCTGATAAAAATACGCCAAATGCGGACGATACGATGGAGTATCGCAAGCTCGGAGAGCTGGACGTATCAGCTATTGGTCTGGGTTGTCTGCCAATGGTGGGATATTACGGTGGGAAGTACGACAAAAAGGATATGATCGCTCTGATTCGCCGGGCATACGACAAAGGTGTCACTTTTTTCGATACGGCGGAGGTTTATGGCCCTTACACCAGCGAAGAGTGGGTCGGCGAAGCACTCGCTCCGTTTCGCGACAAAGTGAAAATCGGAACGAAGTTCGGCTTCGGTGTCGAGGAGAAACAACCGACTGCTATCAATAGCCGTCCCGATCATATTCGTCGGGCGGTGGAGGGCTCTTTGAAACGCCTGCATACTGACCATATCGACCTCTTGTATCAACACCGTGTCGATCCGAAAGTGCCGATGGAAGAGGTGGCCGGAACTGTCAAGGATTTGATGCAGGAGGGCAAAGTGCTGCATTGGGGGCTGTCGGAAGCGAGTGCCCGCTCCATCCGTCGGGCGCATGCCGTCTGCCCGCTTTCCGCCGTGCAGAGCGAGTATGCCATTTGGTGGCGGGAGCCTGAAACCAAAATCTTCCCGACATTGGAAAAACTCGGTATCGGCTTCGTGCCTTATTGTCCGCTGGGGCGTGCGTTTCTCACCGGGATAATCAATGAAAACAGCCGTTTCTACGAGGGAGACCGGCGTTGGAACTTGCCGCAATTCACGCCCGAAGCTTTGAAGCACAATATGCCGCTTATCGCCTTGGTTCGCAAATGGGCCGAGCGCAAGGGAGTGACACTCGCGCAATTCGCTTTGCTATGGATGTTATCTCGCAAATCGTGGATTGCTCCGATACCCGGAACGACCAATCCGGCACACTTGGATGACCTGCTCGGTGCGGGAACGGTCCGTCTCTCAGCTTGGGAGATGGAGGAGTTTGATAAGGAGTATGCCAAAATCGATTTGATGGGGCATCGTGCCGATCCGTTCACCGAAAGTCAAATAGATAAATAAATCAATCATGGTAAAAATAATCTTAGGTGTTCTGTCACTGCTTGTCATGTTGTCGTGCAGCACTGCCGTGAAAGAGAACACTACACAACCCGATATAATGGAGACAAACAAGAAAAATCTCGGAAATCTGTTGGCACTCTATCCCAAACCAATGACGGTTGTCGGGGCGGAGGTCGAAGGGAAAGTAAACTGGCTTGTGGTAGGACACACGGGAGTCATCGGCCATGACCGGATACTGGTCAGCATGAGTAAAAGTCATTATACCAATCAAGGTATTAAAAAATCAAAACGACTTTCCGTCAATCTTGTGAGTCGTGAGATGTTACCGAAAGCTGACTATGTAGGAAGTGTAAGTGGTGCGACGGTCGATAAGTCGGAGGTGTTTGCTTACCATATCGGAGAGAACGATACGCCCGTTATAGACGCATCACCACTCACGATGGAGTGTGAAGTGGTGGACATTTATGAAACCGACGGTTTCGACAATTTCATTTGCGCGATAGTCAATACATACGCTGCTTCCGATGTGCTTGACAGCGATGGCAAACTCGACTATACGAAACTAAAACCCGTATTATTCGAGTTCCCGACCTACTCCTACCTTGCGACAGGAGAGATCATCGGCAAATGTCTGAATCCGGATAAGCCGGGTATGTGCGTTAAAGAGCCGATGACGACCGATGGTATCGTACGGCTGTCGAAAATAGAGGTTTATCCGCAGTATCTTGACGAGTATATGAACTATGCAACCGAGGTAGGTGAAATCTCCCTGCGTACCGAACCGGGCGTACTGACGATGTATGCTGTCGGCGAAAAGGAGAATCCCTGTAAAGTAACGATTCTCGAAACCTATGCGAGCCGTGAAGCATACGAGCAGCATATCGCTTCGGAACACTTTCAGAAGTACAAGCAGGGAACGTTGCATATGGTCAAATCGTTGGTATTGTCCGACCAGACACCGCTCAATCCGGCCAACAAACTCAATAACTTCATGCAATAGATAATGTTTTTTATTCAGGTTATTGGAATGGATTCGGAGTGTATCTACAATCATGATTGAATATCTTGAAAAACTAATTATAACGATATTATGGTATGGATTTCAAAGAATTGAATAACGGAGTAAAGATGCCGATACAAGGCTTTGGTGTCTTTCAGATACCCGATGCCACCGAGTGCGAAAGAGTTGTTACCGATGCGCTTGCCGTCGGCTATCGGCTCATCGACACCGCTTCGGTCTATGGAAATGAACGGGCGGTCGGTATGGCTATTCGGAAAAGTGGTATTCCGCGTGAGGAACTGTTCATCACGACCAAAGCATGGATTTCAGAAATGGGTTATGAACGGACATTGCGAGCATTAGACACTTCGCTCGCCCGTTTGGGATTAGATTACCTCGACCTCTATCTGATCCACATGCCTTTCGGCGACTATTACGGAGCATGGCGGGCTATGGAAAAACTTTATGCGAAAGGACGTGTGCGGGCTATCGGGGTATGCAATTTCGAGCCGGACAGATTGCTGGATTTATGCCATAATGCTAATGTTATTCCGGCGGTCAATCAGATAGAGGTGCATCCTTATACTCCGCAAACCGATGCGATACGGACCATGCAGGAACTCGGCATACAAGCAGAGGCATGGGGACCTTTGGCCGAAGGACGGAACGGATTGTTCACGGACGATATTCTGACCGGTATCGCTCGCAAATATGATAAATCGGCAGCACAGGTCGTACTGCGCTGGCACTTACAGCGCGGAGTTGTCGCCATTCCCAAATCGGTACATCGGCAGCGGATGCAAGAGAATTTCAACATCGGGGATTTCATGCTGACACCGGAGGATATGGCCGCAATTGCTTCCATGAATATGGGATACAATATGATTCTCGACCTACACGCTCCGGAAGAAGTACAGCGACTCTATGGTATTGAGTGTCCTGCATGACAGACATTTTCTCGATTTTTCTGAAGTTCCGGTAATCGATAAGGTTATCGGAACTTTCGTTCCCTTATATCTCTACTGTATTCCGAGAGAGTCTGTCCGGTCTGTTTTTTGAATATACAACTTAAATGTTGCGGGTATTCGAACCCCAAGTCATAAGCGGTCTACATGATTTGTTCTCCGTTGATAAGTTTACTTTTGGCCATATCGATGATATGACAACGGATGTGCTCTCCGGCTTCATTGGACTGATAAGAAAAGAAAGAGAAGTCTTTGATGTGATTACCCAACGGAGTTCCATGCAACAAGTCCGGAGAGAAGAGTAACGCCCATCCCTTTATAAAGTGCATAGACTGAAAATTGGCTGTGCGTATGCAAGATGGGCGTGACGGTATCGTAATCTATCACGCTGACCAAAGGATGCTGGTCGGCATATCCTACAAAAGTGTTTCCTGACAGGAACCATACTGACAGGTTGTGGGGCAGAACTTCCAACAACGGACAAACGGCTCAAACGGCCGATACACTGCCTGCCATTCTCCGTGTCGTGCTGAACAACGGGATAGAGATGCCGCAGTTGGGTGTCGGCACGTCTACTCTCAAGGAGACTGCCGCAGAGTGTGTGAAACACGCCATCGGACTGGGATACCGTTTGGTCGATGTGGGGAAGATCCGTGCCATCGGGGTGAGCAACTTCAATCCGCATCATGTGGACGAATTGCTGGCATACGCTCGTATCAAGCCTGTCGTCAACCAGATCAAGATTCATCCCTACATGGAACATCAGGAGGTCGTGGGCAACACTTTTGCCAAAGGTATTCAAGTTCAGTGATGGCCCCGTTGGGACAGGGTAAGATCAATGAAATCTACGATGAGGAAGTATTGCAGTATATCGTCGACCGCTATCACAAGACGGTACGCCAAGTGGTATTGCGCTTTCAGATCCAGTCGGGTATGGTTGTTATCCCAAAAACGACACACATCGAACGTATGAAGGAAAATCTCGAAATGTTCGATAACGAAATGGAGATACTGCGGGCCCTTGACAAAGGACAGCCCCTTATCGGGAATCCCCAAAATCCAGATTTTGTTTCTTCTTCGGTCAATTGGTAACTTCATTCAATCGTTTGGACCAAAGAGCCGGTATCGGAATAATATAATCCACTACTACACGTTAAAACAGAGTTAGATTAGGCTTTAGGCAATTTGTGTAGGAATAGGCATAAGCATAATCCGTAATTTGGGTATGAATACCGGGAATTCGTCTACAAAGCATGTGGCAGATACCATCTATTTTTGCATCAGAGAGATAAAATATTACCTCTCCATTACAAGGTGAACTTCAGAACAAAGCAGTTTGAGCCTTGAAGCAAAGTTGTTATGGAGGGAGCTTCGTACTTTTGCGTTGTTACAGGTTGAATATGAATAATAATTAAAAATAAGGAAAGTATGAAAGTAATATCAAATGCAGAATTCGGTGGAGAAAGACCTCTATTCGAATCACATGACTTACGTTTGGAGAATGTAATCATCCGTGCCGGAGAATCAGCCATCAAGGAATGCAGCAACATCGAAGCCGTTGATTGTCGGTTCGAGGGAAATTATCCCTTCTGGCACGTGCACGGTTTCGCTATCGACCGTTGTTTTTTCGATGTCGGCGGGCGTTCGGCTCTATGGTACTCCGATAATCTGAAAATGACGAACACACGTATCGACGCCCCCAAGATGTTCCGCGAGATGCACGACATCGAAATCGAGAACGTAGAGATAAACGATGCCGACGAAGTGTTCTGGCGTTGCAAGAATTTGGACATCAAAAATCTGAAACTGCATGGTGGCACTTATCCGTTCATGTTCAGCAGCAATATCCGCATAGACGGATTGGAGAGTGACAGTAAATACGTATTCCAGTACGTGAAGAATGTGGAACTGCGCAATGCCAAAATCACCACGAAAGATGCCTTTTGGGAAGTGGAGAATGTGACAATCTACGATTCAGAACTCAACGGTGAATATTTGGGTTGGCATTCGCACAACCTTCGGTTGGTGAACTGTCATATTACCGGCGAGCAGCCGCTCTGCTATGCCCACGACCTCGTATTGGAAAATTGTACGTTCGGTCCCGACTGCGACCGGGCTTTCGAGTACAGTTCGGTGCAGGCGACCATCAAAGGCGCAATAGGTGGGGTGAAGAATCCGCGAACGGGCTGTATCACCGCCGAGAGCTATGGGGAGATTATCCTCGACGAGAATATCAAGGTTCCTGCCGATTGCAAGCTGAAACTCTGGGACGAGAAAACTTGTTTCACAGACTAATGCCCTTGTACATAACCTGATGGGAACAGGAAAGGGAAAGACAGATTACCTGCTATCGCTTATCCGCGAAGGGAAGCAGATGACACTGGGGCAACAGTTGCGCCTGACTGCATACCTCAGTGTCCCTGCCATTATGGCACAGATATCTTCCATCGCCATGCAGTATATCGATGCCTCGATGGTGGGCAGCCTGGGCGCGAATGCCGCTGCCTCTATCGGGCTGGTCTCGACCACGACATGGCTGTTTTGGGAGCTGTGTGCAGCCGCCGCAACGGGCTTCTCCGTTCAAGTAGCGCATAAGATCGGAGCCGGGGATTTTGTGGGAGCCCGAAAGATACTCCGCCAGTCGATTGCTGCCACATTGGTTTTCAGCTCATTGTTGGCGGCTGTCGGCATTTCCATCAGTGGTATGCTTCCCGGCTGGTTGGGCGGTGATGAAGTAATACGGAGCGATTCATCCCTCTACTTTTGGATATTCGCACTTTTCCTTCCTGCCTTGCAGTTGAATTTCCTTGCGGGTGGCATGTTGCGATGCAGTGGAAATATGCGTGTGCCCTGTATGCTGAACGTGCTGATGTGTCTTCTGGATATCGTGTTCAACTTCTTCCTGATTTTCCCTTCGAGGCAGGTGGAATGGTTCGGAGTGACATTTACCACTCCCGGCGCAGGCTTGGGCGTGGAAGGCGCAATATTGGGAACGGTGCTGGCCGAGCTCATCACTGCCGGCGGGATGATGTGGTATCTTTGCCGTCGCTCGCCCATGCTGAGACTGTCCGGAGAACGGGGAAGTTTCCTGCCTCGGAAAGAGACACTGAGTAAGGCTTTCCGCATCTCCCTGCCGATGGGATTCGAGCACATGGCCATTTGTGGGGCGCAGATCGCAACGACGGTGATTGTCGCACCACTTGGTATCATTGCCATTGCCGCCAACTCGTTCGCCATCACTGCCGAAAGTCTCTGCTATATGCCCGGCTACGGTATCTCGGAGGCTGCCACGACGTTGGTCGGCCAGAGCCTCGGAGCAAACCGTATCCGGTTGCTCCGTCGTTTTGCCAATATTACCGTCTGGTCGGGAATGCTGATTATGGGTGTCATGGGAACGCTGATGTATATGGCGGCTCCGCAAATCATAGGAGTGATGACCCCGGTAGAGGAAATTCGCACGTTGGGAATCGAGATTCTGCGGATAGAAGCCTTTGCGGAGCCGATGTTCGCGGCGTCTATCGTAGCCTACGGTATATTCGTGGGTGTGGGTAATACATTCGTACCCAGTCTGATGAACTTCGGCAGCATTTGGGGCGTACGGCTGACACTGGCGGCATGGCTCGCCCCCACGATGGGACTACGCGGCGTGTGGTTTGCCATGTGCATTGAGCTTTGTTTCCGGGGGGTAATCTTCCTCGCGAGACTTTGGGGCAGTAACTGGATTTATAAATTACGAATAAATAGATAAGTTATGAGATACGATTTCGATACGATTGTCCCGCGTCGCGGGACGAACTCCTACAAATGGGACACTCCCGAAGAGGAAAATGTACTGCCCATGTGGGTGGCGGATATGGATTTCCGTACCGCACCCGCCATTATCGATGCCCTGCAAAAGCGGGTGGAGCACGGCATTTTCGGCTATACAAAAGTGCCCGAAACCTATTACGATGCGGTCGTCCGGTGGTTTGAAGACCGCCATCGTTGGCGGATAGATCCCCGGTGGATTATCTATACAAGCGGTGTCGTACCGGCTCTGTCGGCCATTATCAAAGCCCTGACCGTACCGGGCGACAAGGTAATCGTCCAGACTCCGGCATACAACTGTTTCTATTCGTCAATTCGCAATGACGGGTGCGAACTGTCGGCCAATAACCTCGTTTACCGGAACGGTCGCTACTCAATCGACTTCGACGACTTTGAAGCGAAAGCGGCCGACCCGAAGGCGAAACTGCTGTTGTTGTGTAATCCTCACAATCCGGTCGGGCGGGTCTGGACACCGGAAGAACTGCGGCATATCGGTGACATCTGTTTGCGCAACGGAGTGTTTGTTGTGGCAGATGAAATTCATTGCGAACTGACCTACGAGGGACACGACTATACGCCTTTTGCCTCCCTCTCCGAACGCTTCCAGCAAAACTCCATCACTTGCGTTTCACCGAGCAAGGCGTTCAACCTTGCCGGACTGCAAATCGCCAACATCATTGCGGCCGATGATGATGTACGTCGTCGTATCGACCGTGCCATCAATATCAATGAGGTGTGCGACGTCAACCCGTTCGGCGTGATCGCTACGATAGCCGCTTACAACGAGGGTGGCGAGTGGCTCGATGCTTTGCGAAAATACCTGCGAGGGAATTATGAATATCTATGCCATTTTTTCGCCGAAAGGCTGCTGCAATATCCCGTATTGCCGCTCGAAGGAACTTATTTGGTCTGGATAGACTGCCGGGCACTCGGTATCGGTTCGGACGCCACGACCCTGCGCCTGCAAGAGCAGCAGAAACTGATGGTCAATTCCGGCACGATGTACGGCCCCGGCGGCGAAGGGTTCATTCGCCTGAATATCGCCTGCCCCCGTGCGTTGCTTGCCGACGGACTGGAAAGGATGGCGCGTGTATTGGAATACAGTTAAAAGATTGGAATCGAGTATTTGGGTATAAATATCCGTAAATCGTCTACAAGCGGATCATTTTGAACCGTGTAATTTTGCAATGTGAATTAGAAATTGAATAACGAAAAAAGAAATTGGATATGGAAAAATTACCATCAATAGCATTAGGAACATGGTCGTGGGGTACGGGATTCGCCGGAGGCGACCGGGTATTCGGGAACAATCTCGGAGTGGAAGAACTGAAACCCGTATTCGACGAGGCGATGGCCAACGGGCTGAACCTGTGGGATTCCGCCGTGGTATATGGCATGGGAGTTTCGGAAACGGTGCTTTCGACATTTACGAAGAACTGCAAGCGGGAGGATGTGTTTATCTCGACCAAGTTCACACCGCAGATTGCTGGCGATTCGGAGAACCCGGTAGCGGATATGCTGGCAGGAAGCCTCGATCGTTTCGCCACCGATTACATCGACATTTACTGGATACACAATCCGGCCGACGTGGAGAAATGGACGCCTTATCTTATCCCGTTGGTAAAAAGCGGCAAGGTAAAACGGATTGGTGTATCTAATCACAACCTTGCGCAAATCAAGCGTGCGGAGGAGATTCTCTCGAAAGAAGGGGTACATATCTTTGCTGTACAGAACCATTACAGCCTGCTGTATCGTTCTTCGGAGAAAGCCGGTATTCTGGACTATTGCAAGGAGAACGGTATCGACTTCTGGGCTTACATGGTATTGGAGCAAGGAGCGTTGAGCGGGAAATACGATACCGCGCAGCCGTTACCCGCCGGTAGCCAGCGTGGGGAAAACTACAATCCGTTGTTGCCGCAAATTGAGAAACTTGTTGCCGTGATGCGCACAGTCGGCAATAAATATGGTATCACACCGGCACAAGTCGCTCTGGCGTGGGCGATAGCGAAAGGCACGACACCGATTATCGGCGTGACGAAACCCTCGCAAGTGCAGGATGCCTTGCAAGCGACAAAAGTTTTCTTGACTGCCGACGAAATGAAGGCATTGGAAGAAGCTGCCGAAAGTACCGGTGTCGATACGAGAGGTTCGTGGGAAATGCCGATGGTTTAAGAAAGGAGGAATGGGTATGAAGTGTTATTTGATCGGTTTATTGAGTATGCTGTCCGTACATGCCGCTATGGGGCAACAGGCGATAGACGTGCATTGTCATAATATACTTCCCACATTCAAGGAACTGTTGGACAGGCATGGGGCAACTTTGGAAGAGACTTTCCCGCTTCCGGATTGGGATGTGGCTTCTCATCTGAAATTCATGAAAGAGGCGGGTATCGAAACATCCGTCCTTTCGATGCCTGCTCCCCAACTGTGGTTCGGCGATGTGGAAGAGAGTCGTCGTGCGGTCAGGCAATACAACGAGACGTGCTCCCGGCTGAAAGCGGATTATCCCGGCAAATTCCTCTTCTGTGCTTCATTGCCCCTGCCCGATGTGGACGCGGCTATCAAGGAAGCGGTCTATGTACTCGACACGCTCGGCGCGGACGGCATCAAGCTGGCTACCAACAGCCGGGGACAGTATGTGGGCGATGCGGCACTCGATACGCTGATGCAAGTTCTGAACGAGCACCATGCCGTCGTGATGCTGCATCCGCACAAACCTTCGCCCGTAAACGATGGAATCATTGCAACAGCACCGCTAGCCGTTTACGAATATCCGGCCGAGACGACCCGTACCGTCGTCAATCTGATTGCGAGAAATGTTCCGGCCCGGTATCCGAATCTGAAGTTCGTCGTACCGCATTGCGGTTCATTTCTGCCGCTGGCCCTTCCGCGCATGAAGGCGGTATATCCGGTCATGGCGGCGAAAGGGCTTATGGAACCGATTGACTGGGATGCCAATCTGAAGGCGTTCTATTATGACCTTGCAGGAGGTGCAACACCTGAAGTTGTTAAGGCTCTGCTGACCATAACCACCCCCGACCGGTTGCTTTATGGCTCGGATTATCCATACCAGCCGGCAACAGTTCTGACAGGAAATTTGAAACAATTGCGAACGTGGATAACCGATGATGCCGAGCTCACACCTTTTGCGGAAAAAATCCTGCATGACAACGCCCTTAAACTGTTTAGCAAATAAAAATGAGTAATATGAAGAAAGATGTAATGATATTGACCGGAGCCGGTCAGATAGGAATGGCGATAGCC
>UMHP01011330.1_pt1 | contig 19452 bp, 19 predicted proteins | sample 1965571 | NCBI WGS metagenome assembly UMHP01 (sample SAMEA4836103, study PRJEB28245) | human gut metagenome | biome: gut microbiome; material: fecal sample | place: Denmark | collected 2008
TTTCCCGGAATTACAAAAGCTATAGCAATTCTTTCTTCGCAAAAAATTCTCCGCGGCACTCTCCCATCCTGGAAGAAAAGCCGCGGAGAAATAAATATATTTTCGGTGCCAATACAAAGATCATTAATCTTTACACCACTTTACAACTTTTTCATAAAAAAATATCGTACAGGGCTTTCTGATGTATAATGAGTTTGCTCTAAAACATTTTATTTTGAAACTTTTTCTGCTCCAACAGCAGATACTTTGTTTTTACTCGTTTTATCAATACTAACATTGGAATCTGTACATTCCATTCGATTTTTATATCAGCACTTTTTGTCTGGGATTACCACAAAATCCCTCAATACCTTTTACCACGCATGTTCCTATGCAAAAGTTGATTATTCTCACTTTATGAATATCACAGCTAAAGTTGCTTTGAGAATGTTTAAAAAATCTTCCAGAATCTGGATCTTATCGGCAATGCCAGGATTGATTCTGTCATGTATGATCCTGCTCCTGCACATACCGGCCGCAGAGGACGTCCCGCCAAACATGGGAAGAGACTTTCTGTTGAAACAGATTTTTCTTTTCAATCCATTTTCTATTGAGATATTCAAGAGCGTGCTGGAGAATATTATAGACAGCTATTATGAGGCTCAAAGGGAACTACTTATTATATGTTATTATCCGTCAGATGAGTATCTTATGTGCCTGTCACAAGAATATAATGTGACATTTGTTCACGAGATTGATTGCAGTGATGTATCGGACGGAGAGGCTGAGAGGGAGAAGATAGTTGTATATAGAGTTGAAGAGGGAGAATAAGAGATAAATATTATTTTGATTTTTTTAGAAATGGAAGTTTTTTATTAAATATATTATAGGAATAGGTATAAATTAATTTGATTTAAGTTAAATCTGAATTTTAACAACTGAAATATTTGAGTTGTTGGAGTTTAAATTTAAGTTATTTTGATAAAAATTTAAGTTAGTTGGTTAAAATTTAAGCTTATTTGCTGATATTTAAGTTGTTTAATTAATTAGCTTGGCTATGAAGATAAAATTGTATTGAATTAATGAATATAATTTAAGTTTATTGCATATAAATGAAATAAATGTTAAGATTTATATAAAGAATAAAAGGAGGAACTAAAATGACAAGTGAAGAGTTAATAGAGAAACTAAAATATATTCAAAAATATAAATGTGAAACATCAACATTGGAATTAAAAAGTGCTGAAAAAGGATGTCCAACACATTTATATGATACATTGTCAAGTTTTTCCAATCAGGATGACGGTGGAATTATTATATTTGGTATAGATGAAAAACAAGATTTTAAAGAAGTTGGGGTATATGATTCACAAGATATACAAAAGAAAATAAATGAACAATGTTTGCAGATGCAGCCGATTGTCAGACCATTACTTACAGTTATAGAGAAGGAAAATAAATTTTTTGTTTCAGCAGAAATACCTGGGGCAGATATTTATGACAGACCTGTCTATTATAAAGGTAAAGGGGTAGTAAAAGGTTCATACATACGTGTAGGTGATAGCGATGAGCCAATGACCGAATATGAAGTATATAGCTATGAGGCATACAGAAAAAAGTATCAGGATGATGTTAGAGTTGTTGATAGAGTGACATTTGCATCACTAGATTATAATTTGCTGAGTAATTATATTCAATTATTAAAACAGGGTAAGCCAAGATTAGCTGCAATTTCAGACGAGGATATATACGAATTAATGAGTATAAAGAGAGATAATAAGATTACTTTAAGTTCGGTTATGAATTTTAGCCTTTATCCACAGGCATATTTTCCGCAGTTATGTATTATAGCAACAGTTGTACCTGGTAATGAAATAGGTGAAGTTGGGGATATGGGAGAAAGATTTCTGGATAATCAGCGAATTGAAGGAAATATAGCAGAAATGCTTGATGGTGCAATACAATTTGTTAATAGGAATATGAGAGTGAAAACAATAGTTGACTCTGAAACAGGAAAACGTAAAGACCGCACAGATTATCCAATTACAGCTATTAGGGAAGCTATCCTTAATGCATTAGTGCATCGTGATTATAGTATTCATACAGAAGGCATGCCTATACAGATTATTATGTTTGAAAATAGAATAGAGATTAGAAATCCAGGTGGAATATATGGAAGAATAAGAATAGACCAATTGGGAAAAGTACAACCAGACACGAGAAATCCAATAATTGCATTAGAACTAGAGGTGTTGAAAATTACAGAGAATAGATATTCAGGTATTCCTACTATAAGAAGGGCAATGCGTGAATATAATTTACCTGAACCAGAATTCTTGGACGAAAGGGGCTGCTTTATAGTTAAATTATATAAATACAAAGAAAATGAAGATAATAAAATGATTGAAAGCAGCGAAGAGAAAAATTTAATTATATTCTGTAAGACACCTAGAACAAGAAATGAAATTTGTCATTATTTAGGTATAAATTCAGTGTCATATGTTATGAAAAAATATGTTATGCCATTAGTTGAAAGAGGAATATTAAAAATGAGTATTCCTGATAAACCTAAGAGTACGAAACAGTTATTTTATTGTGAATAGGATTTATTGGTCTGAGCAAATTTATTTTAATAGAATTCAAAGATTCTATTGGCAGTTTGACGTGTGAGTCATGTTGTGACAAAAAAGCTAGCTGTTGTTAGAGGGGGAATCCTGTTAATACTTGTAAAAATTGTAAATAAGACGAAAGGAAGTTTTCTATGACAGTAAGAGAAAAAGCAGAACTGATTGTAAAAGATATAAAGAAAGAACAGGGAACAAATCCGGTTGTCATTTTTAAACAGATAGCAAAGAAGGAATATGTCAGTATTCATGGACCGGAACACCATATATTAGATGGTGCAAGTTTGCTTGTAGCCTACAAAAACGCAGGAGGAGAGATAGACTTAGAACAGGCATTGGACAGGCTGATGGCAGAGGGACTTCGGATGCCGGGGGCAATGTGCGGTTTATGGGGAATATGCGGAGCAATCACATCTATAGGTGCTGCACTTGCAATCATCGACGGAACAGGTCCACTTTCAATGGATGGAACATGGGGAAATCATATGCAGTTTACCTCGAAAGCAATTGGAGAATTAGGAACCATAAACGGACCAAGATGCTGCAAGAGAGATGCAATGATAGCATTTAAGAATGGTATTGATTATGTGAATGCTCATTATGGAGTAACATTGCAATACGAACAAATGCAATGTGGATTCACAGATTTTAATGAGCAATGTATAAAGGAGAGGTGTCCATTTTATGAGTAATGTAAAAGTAGCTTTTATTTGTGTTCACAATTCATGTAGAAGTCAGATTGCTGAGGCTTTTGGAAGACATCTGGCATCAGATGTGTTTCAAAGTTATTCGGCGGGTACAGAAACAAAACCACAGATTAATCAGGATGCTGTCCGTATTATGAAGGAATTATATAATATAGATATGGAAGCAGAAGGACAGTTCAGTAAGCTGGTTAGTGATATTCCAGATCCGGATATTGCAATATCAATGGGATGTAATGTAGGGTGTCCATTTATAGGCAGACCATTTAATGATAATTGGGGACTTGAAGATCCAACTGGAAAAAGCGATGAGGAATTTAAGATAGTCATTGAGCAAATAAAGCATAATATTTTGGAGTTAAAAAGTAGATTGAACCATAACAGGTTATCAGTAACAAGATTATTAAATAAAATGATATGAGATAAAATTAAGTAATGGAAATAGATAATAATTATTGATTACTATATATGAATATGTATATTATGTACGCATACAATTGTACTGCTTGATTAATATCACTTACGATATCAGAAAAATTATATTTTATAAGGAGGATTATTTATGTCAGAGATTAATATAAGTTATTTTAAAAGTATCATAGATCAGGATAGAGCCGCAGTTGTTATATGCAATCTTAATCATGAAATAATATATATGAATCCTGCTGCGGTTGTTAATTATGGAAAGCGTGGCGGAGACAAGCTGATTGGCAGAAGCCTGCTGGAATGTCATAATAAGGAATCACAGGAAAAGATAAGACAGGTGACAGAATGGTTTGCACAGGACGAAAGCCATAATATTGTGTATACATTTCATAATGAGAAGCAGAATAAAGATGTATATATGGTGGCGCTTAGAGATAGTGGCAAGCTGATTGGATACTATGAAAAGCATGAATATCGAGATAGAGAAACAATGAAAATGTATGATTTATGGTGAGTTCCACCTAATGAGGAAGTTGCATAAGTGTAAGAACCACCATAGGCTAAGAATCCTGCTTTGCAGGATTTTTTTTTATATTGAGAAGTCAGATAATGAAAATATAAGAAGGCTGTAAATAAGATAACATCTAAAAAACAATCTCGTCTTCAGGAATCCTAAAAGATAATAAATATACTAGAATTTAATAAACATACGTATGCAAAAAATAAAAAATATTGTAGAATTGAGATTAATATGATAGATGTTAATGCTTTAAGTGAAAATAAAGTATATAATACTATGTCAGAAAGTATAGGAAGGGATAAGGTAAAGATATATGAATAATAAAGATTTTGTAGAGCATTTAAAGCAACGTTTATTTATAGAATTTAAAAAACAGGATAGAAGTGGTGTGTATGGATATACACAACGCAGTATGGCATATAATTCTAATAAAATAGAAGGAAGCACACTTACAGAAAAACAGACTGCATCTATGTTTGACACAGGAACATTATATACAGATGATCCAGATATTATATTCCGGACTAAGGATATTGAGGAAATGAATGGCCATTTTAAAATGTTTAATTATATAATGAAGAATATGGATGAGCCTTTGTCAGAAGATTTAATAAAAGGAATGCATAAAAATCTTAAAGAAGGCGTTTTTGAAGATTTTGCTAATGGTTATGCAGTAGGAGAATGGAAGAAAAGAGAAAACAGGGTAAGTGATATTTATGTAGCTTTACCACAGGAAGTGCCAGAAAAAATACATCAGTTATTGAATACGTATACAAGTAAAGAACGCATAGAATTAAAAGATGTAGCTGTATTTCATGCAAAATTTGAAAATATACATCCATTTCAGGATGGCAATGGAAGAGTTGGAAGGATGATTATATTAAAACAATGTTTAGATAATGATATAGTTCCTGTTATTATAAGAGATTCAAATAAAGCAGAGTATTATAGATTCCTTAATAAAGCACAGCATGAGGAAGATTACAATGGACTTGTAAGATATTTTGAAAAAGAACAACGATATTATATTGATAATACTATACGAATGTTATATACACTAGAAGAATTAGATGCGATTAATAATGATAGTATTGATGATGTAACGTTTGAGATGCAAAGCTAAATGGTCTGTAAAATGGCAGTGAATCAAATATAAAAAACAAAAAGCATAGTTAGGAATAGATGGAAAATGAAAGGAAAAAGAGTGATTGCAGGTATTATGCTTGCGGGAATTTTAGCAGTTACCCTGGCAGGGTGTAAAAACACAGATAACACTAAAGAAGAATCAGAAAAGCCTGTTATTACTCTCGGCAGCGACAGCTATCCACCATACAATTATCTGAATGAGGATGGTGTACCGACTGGCATAGATGTGGAACTAGCTACAGAAGCCTTCAAAAGAATGGGATATCAGGTGAATGTTGTCCAAATCAACTGGGAGGAGAAAAAAGAGCTGGTAGAGAGTGGAAAGATTGATTGTATCATGGGCTGTTTTTCTATGGAAGGACGTCTTGACGATTATCGCTGGGCAGGGGCGTACATAGCAAGCCGTCAGGTGGTCGTTGTAAATGAGGACAGTGAGATCTATAAACTGAGTGACCTGGAGGGAAAGAACCTGGCAGTCCAGTCCACAACTAAACCAGAAGGTATCTTTCTGGACCGGTTGGATAAGAGAATCCACAAACTGGGAAATCTGATCAGTCTTGGACACAGGGAGTTGATTTATACGTTTCTTGGGAAAGGATATGTAGATGCAGTTGCCGCACATGAGGAATCAATCGTCCAGTATATGAAGGATTATGACATAGACTTCCGTATTCTGGAAGAATCACTGATGATTACGGGGATAGGTGTTGCTTTCGCAAAAGATGATGACAGAGGAATCTGTGAGCAGATGGACAAGACCCTTGAAGAAATGCGTAAGGATGGCACATCTTTGAAAATCATTGGAAAATACCTGGATGATCCTCAGAAGTATCTGGAGGTGGATGACCTTGGATATTAAGAGAAAGAAAAAAGAAAAACGAATCCAGCTGCTCGGAGGTCTGATGGGAATCTGTTTGGCTGTAGTCTCTTTGTTTTATTTCTTCCATGCAGAAAAATCGGAAGCAGAGAAAAGAATGGTGGAGATTGTAAACTATGTCAAGGTGCAGTGCTCAACCTACACACATTATAATGAATCTTCAGAATCTAAAAGTCTTCTACGTACCATTGAAAGTGCCAGACAGATGAGTACAAATATTTACATGGAAATAGAAAACGGTGGTCAGCTGAGCAAGGATTTCCTAAAAGAAAATCAGCAGACTCTCTGGGTGGATGGTATCATTATACTGGATAAAGAAGGAAAGACGGATTGTGAATACAGTACGGATGAATCTTTGACCAATGAGATTACGGAGTATCTGCAAAAAGGAATTATCATGGATTTTGCTGGATATGAAGAAAGATCTTATTCAGAACGGTTTACAAAGGAAGATGGATCCTATATTGATATTGCAGCCTGCGCCAGAAAAGATGCACCGGGTATTGTGGCAATCTACTATTATACATCTCCTGAATTTGCCAGAAATTATACACTGACGATACAGGGGCTTTTAAACGGCTATAGTGTCCAGAAAGATGGAACGATTATTATTGCAGATGATGGAATAGTTGTTGCCAGTAACGATGAGAGCCTTCTGGGGCAGAATACAACTGGCAACGAGGTTGTTCAGGAAATGAAAAAGCATACAGACAGTCAGCACATTTATCATTTGAAGAATGAAGGAACTGGATGTTACGGAATAATGCTTAAGCAGCGGGATTATTATATTTATGCCTATCTTCCAGATACAGAAGTATTTCATAACCTTCCATTAAGTGTAGCAAGTGTTATTTTCCTTTATTTTCTGCTGTTCAGTACATTTTGGTTCTGGGCATACAGAACTAATCTGATGCATCAGAAAATAGAACAGGAAAAAGATGAAAAATATAAGGCAGAACTTCTGATAGCTGCAAAAAAGGCAGAAGCTGCTAATGAGGCAAAAACCGAGTTCCTTCAGCGAATGAGTCATGATATACGGACTCCGATTAATGGAATCTGCGGCTTTGTCAATATGGCAGACCATTATGCAGATGATATAAAGAAACAGACGGAATACAGAACAAAGGTTAAAGAGGCATCTAATTTGTTGCTGGAACTGGTAAATGATGTTTTGGACATGAGCAAGCTTGAGTCAGGTGAAATCGTTCTGGAAGAGATTCCATTTAATCTGAGCAGTATTTTCAAGGAAGTATTTGTTGTGATCGAGCAGATGGCTTCAGAACAGAATATCCAGATTGAGTGGGAGAAAAAAGAAATCATACACCGGGATTTTATTGGAAGTCCAGGGTATGTGAAACGTGTGATGATGAATATACTGTCGAATGCGGTGAAATATAACAGAGAAAACGGACATATCTATATCAGCTGCATGGAAATTCCATCAAAACAACCAGAAATGACGACAATGGAATTCGTTTGTCGTGATACTGGAATCGGAATGACTGAGGAGTTCCAGAAATGTGTGTTTGAACCATTTGCACAGGAACACACAGGAAGCCGAACAAAATTTGCCGGAACAGGCCTTGGAATGTCGATTGCAAAGAATCTCATCGAGAAAATGGGAGGAAGCATTTCCTTTGAAAGTAAAGAAGGAGCAGGAACTACCTTTGTTATCCAGGTTCCGTTTAAAATAGATCCGGATGCTGATAAACGTGAAGAACAGAGGGATGTATCAGAAAAATCAATAAAGGGACTACATATTCTTCTGGCAGAAGATAATGAGCTGAATATGGAAATCGCTGAATTTGTGCTTCAGAATGTAGGCGCTGATGTGACAAAAGCATGGAATGGTCAGGAAGCTGTTGAACTATTCAGAAAAAGTGAACCAGGTGGATTTGATATCATTCTTATGGACATTATGATGCCGGTCATGAATGGTTATGAAGCCACAAAGATGATCAGGTCTTTGGATAGAGAGGATGCAAAGACAATACCAATCATTGCAATGACAGCAAATGCATTTACAGAGGACAGGCTGAAAGCTAAAGAAGCAGGTATGAATGAGCATATTGTTAAGCCGCTTGATGTTGAATTACTGATAAAAGTAATTCATAAATTGGTAGAATATTGATATGGAAGTGACAAATAAGCGGTGAAATATAGACAGGAGGACATAAGTATGACAATACAGGAATGCTATAAAGCTATCGGAGGAAACTATGAAGATGTCTTAAGACGCCTTCCAAACGAAGCTCTTATCAGGAAATTTACATTAAAGTTTCTTGAAGATCAGAGTTATCTGCAGCTAAAACAGGCATTGAAAGATAAAAATTATGAAGATGCTTTCCGTAGTGCACACACACTTAAAGGGGTTTGTCAGAATCTTTCTTTTGACCGTCTATATGAGGTTAGTAATGAATTGACAGAACTTTTGAGGGATAGAACTGGAGAGCAGCCGGGGATACCAGAGGCAATGGAAAAAGTAACAGAAGTATATGAGCTGACGATTGAAGAAATAAAGAATGGATTGACACATTAAGTAATGCGACATGAAATGAAAGAAAGCCAGTGTATTGATGAAAATCCTATAATCATGATATCTTCTGAAGCTGATGTTGATACTATGCGTAAAGCATATGAGCTGGGAATCACAGATTATATCACACGGCCGTTTAATTCTGTGATTGTGAAGAAAAGAGTTCAGAATACATTGGGACTCTATATGAATCAAAAGCATCTGATAAATGTGGTTTATGATCAGGTTTACGAAAAAGAAGAAAATAATAATAGAATGACAGTCAGATGTATAAACTGAAATTGCATACGCTGTGGTCACCTTTAAAGAAGGATGGATATTTGGACATTGTAAAATAGAGAAATGCAAAGGAAACTCAGAGGAGGAGTAGTAGTGGAAAAGAAAAAATGGAACAGAGTTTTGTCGGTGCTTCTGATAATGGTGACAGCTATATCACTTTTGTCAGGCTGTGGGGGTAAAAGTGCAAAAAAAGAAGATGCAGAAACAATTACGGTGTACTTATGGAGCACAAGCTTGTATGAAAAATATGCACCATACATTCAGGAACAGCTTCCGGATATCAATGTTGAATTTGTAGTAGGGAATAATAATCTGGATTTCTACAAGTTTCTTAAGGAAAACGGTGGATTGCCGGATATTATAACCTGCTGTCGTTTTTCACTACATGATGCTAGTCCATTAAAAGACAGTCTTATGGATCTTTCCACAACCAATGCGGCCGGTGCTGTTTATGATAGCTATCTTAGCAATTTTATGAATGAAGACGGAAGCGTAAACTGGATTCCGGTGTGTGCGGATGCACACGGTTTTATAGTCAACAAAGATCTTTTTGAAAAGTATGGTATCCCTCTTCCAACAGATTATGAAAGCTTTGTTTCAGCCTGTCAGGCATTTGACAAAGTGGGAATCCGTGGGTTTACTGCAGACTATTATTATGATTATACCTGTATGGAAACACTGCAGGGTCTGTCTGCATCAGAGTTGTCTTCTGTATATGGACGCAAGTGGCGTACTACCTACAGTGATCCGGATAATACAAAGAGAGAAGGTCTTGATAGTACCATCTGGCCGGAGGCTTTTGAACGCATGGAGCAGTTTATCAAGGATACTGGTCTTAGTCCGGATGATTTGGATATGAATTATGATGATATAGTTGAGATGTATCAAAGTGGAAAGCTTGCCATGTACTTTGGAAGCTCTTTTGGAGTGAAAATGTTTCAGGATCAGGGGATTAACACAACCTTTCTTCCATTCTTTCAGAAGAACGGTGAAAAGTGGCTTATGACTACGCCGTACTTTCAGGTTGCTTTAAACCGTGACTTGACAAAGGATGAGACACGCCGGAAGAAAGCAATGAAGGTGCTTAACACAATGCTTTCAGCGGATGCACAAAACAATGTCATTAGTGATGGACAGGATCTGTTAAGCTACAGTCAGGATGTGGATTTTAAGCTTACGGAATATCTGAAAGATGTGAAACCTGTGATTGAAGAAAACCATATGTATATCCGTATTGCGTCAAATGACTTTTTCTTGGTGTCCAAGGATGTGGTGTCCAGAATGATCACAGGAGAATATGATGCAGAGCAGGCTTATCAATCATTTAATTCTCAGCTCCTTGAGGAGAAATCCGTTTCTAAGAAAGTAATATTGGATTCACAGAAGTCTTATTCCAACCGTTTTCATAGCAGCGGCGGAAATGCGGCATATTCGGTTATGGCCAACACTCTGCGTGGCATTTATGGGACAGATGTGCTTATTGCAACTGGAAACAGCTTTACTGGAAATGTGCTGAAAGCCGGTTATACACTCAAAATGGCGGGAAGCATGATCATGCCAAATTGTCTTTCAGCCTACAGCAGCATGATGAGTGGAGCTGAGCTGAAAGAGACTGTTAAAAACTTTGTAGAAGGCTATGAGGGCGGTTTCATCCCATTCAACCGTGGCTCGCTGCCTGTGTTTAGTGGCATTTCTGTAGAAGTCAAAGAAACAGATGATGGTTATACATTGAGTAAAATTACAAAGGACGGAAAGAAAGTTCAGGACAATGATACTTTTACAGTAACCTGTCTTGCGATACCAAAACACATGAACGCTTATCCAGCAGATGAGAATATTGTGTTTGAGGAAGGAGATACCACTGTGGAAGATACCTGGATGGGATATGTTTCAGATGGTGATGCTGTTCTTGCAGAGCCGGAAGACTACATGATCTTGAGGTGATGAGAATGGACATTAAGAATCATAATAAAGACAGAAAGAGACCTGTTATGAGAAAAAGATTTAGTGTAGCGGTCTTTATAGCTGTTTTTGCGTGCATTGTTTTGCTAATTTTCCAATATTTTGGATTTGTATCGAAAACTATTTATGAGGAAAGCGTTTCTCATCTGACGGAAGTTTTTCATCAGTCTGATAATATGTTAAGAGAACTGACAGATAAGAATCTGACTTATCTTCATATGTTGGGTAAGAATCTGCAGAATACATCCAGTGAAGATGAAATTCGTGATTATATAAAGAAAGCACAGGAAGATACAGGCTTTGTAGAATTTTATTTTTTGTCAGCTGATGGGAAATATAAGGTTGTAACAGGCAATACCGGGTATCTTGGATTACAGGAAAATATTGAAGAGGAGATCCGGCAGGGAAATGATGTTATTGCTAATGCAGCAGTTCCCGGAAAATCCCAGCTGCTTGTCTTTGCCACTCCTAAGGCTCATGGAATTTATCAGGAATTTGAATATGATGCGATTGCTATTGCCTATGAAAACTCTGATATCGTAAATGTACTGGATATCGCTGTTTTCAATGGAAATGCCCAGAGTTTTGTTGTTCATCCGGATGGTCGTGTTGTGGTGGATCATTCCTCTGCATCATGGGGGAATGTGTATAATTTCTTTGGTGTTTTAAGAGAGCATTCTGATATGTCTGAAAAAGAAATCAATGAGCTTTTGGAGAAGTTTAAAGCAGGACGTACCGATGCGATGCTGCTAAATCTGGACGGAAGGAGCTACTATCTGGTCTATGAAAAATCGGATATCCAGGACTGGATGTTCTTAGGGCTTGTACAGGCGGATATCGTTAATGACAGTATGAATAGTCTGCAGCGTAGCACGATACTTCTTGTCAGTGCGGTTGTGTTCTGTATTGCCACATTCTTTATAAGCCTTGTTATTCAAAAAAGCAGGATAAACTTAAAGAAAAAAGATACGGAGATTATGTACCGGGATGAGCTGTTTCAAAAGCTTTCAATGAATGTGGATGCTGTTTTCCTGATGCTGGATGCAAAAACATACCATGCAGATTACGTTAGTCCGAATGTGGAAAACCTGCTGGGCATTACGGTAGAACAGATTCGTAAAGATATCAGGATTCTGGGAAAACTGCATATGGCAGATCAGGCAGATCAAGAGAAAAATTATCTGGAGGAAATCAAGGTCCATGAACAGAGAGAAGGAGACTTTGAATATGTTCATCTAAAGACCGGGGAAAAACGACGGTTCCATAATATTGCAATGGGTAGTGAAGTAAACGGGAAAAAGAAATATATCCTAGTTATGTCAGACCGTACTGCTGACTGGAAAATGAATCAGGCACTTTCTGAGGCTGTACGTGCTGCAGAGACAGCAAACCGGGCAAAGAGTACTTTCCTTTCCAATATGTCGCACGATATCAGAACACCAATGAATGCGATTATCGGTTTTACCACACTAGCAGTTAGTAATATTGATGATAAAAAAAGAGTCCGGGATTATCTGGGTAAGATCATTTCATCCAGCAACCATCTGCTCTCGCTGATAAATGATATATTGGATATGAGCCGTATCGAGAGTGGAAAAATCCATCTGGAAGAAGCACAGGTCAGTCTGGCAGATGTACTTCATGATCTGAAGACCATCATCAGTGGGCAGATATATGCAAAGCAGCTGGATCTTTATATGGATGCAATGGATGTGACAAATGAGGATGTTTATTGTGATAAGACACGACTGAATCAGGTACTTTTAAATCTTTTGTCAAATGCAGTTAAGTTTACTCCTGCAGGAGGAACTGTTTCTGTCCGGTTGAAGCAGTTCCCGGGGGCAGTAAAGGGCAGTGGACTGTACGAAATCCGGGTAAAGGATAACGGAATCGGCATGAGTCAGGAATTTGTAAAGAAGCTTTTTTCTCCTTTTGAGAGAGAGCGAACTTCCACAGTCAGCAGGACTCAGGGTACAGGACTGGGCATGGCCATTACCAAGAATATTGTGGATATGATGGGGGGAACGATTGAGGTTCAGACAGAACAGGACAAAGGTACTGAATTTATTGTCCGTCTGCCATTTCGGATTCAGGCTGAGCAGCATCATACAGAGAAGATCGCAGAGCTGGAAGGCCTTAAGGCACTGGTTGTAGATGATGACTTCAATACCTGTGACAGTGTGACAAAAATGCTTGTGAGGATTGGAATGCGTTCAGAATGGACACTTTCAGGCAAGGAAGCTGTTCTTCGTGCAAGACAGTCTATGGAACTGGGAGATGCGTTCCACGCTTATATCATTGATTGGCGTCTGCCAGATATGAATGGCATTGAAGTTACCCGCCAGATTCGCAGTCTTGGTGATGATACACCGATCATTATCCTGACTGCTTATGACTGGTCAGATATCGAGGTGGAAGCCAGAGCGGCCGGGGTAACTGCTTTCTGTGCAAAACCACTGTTCATGTCAGATATCAGAGATACGTTGATGACTGTTATCGGACAGATGCAGGCAGAGGCAGAGGATACATCATTTCCGGAAGCAGGTTCAGATTTCAGAGGCAAATGTATATTGCTTGTGGAAGATAATGAATTAAACAGTGAAATTACAGTGGAGATTCTTAATGGATATGGATGTCAGGTTGATACTGCCGAAAATGGAGCAGAGGCAGTAGAGAAAATTAAGAATTCGAAGCCGGGTAATTATGATCTGGTGCTGATGGATGTGCAGATGCCGGTAATGAATGGATATGAGGCTACCAAACAGATACGTGCTCTGAATGATCCGGTATTGGCTGGAATTACAATTATTGCCATGACTGCAAATGCATTTGATGAGGACAGAAGGAAAGCACTGGAATGCGGTATGGATGGATTCTTAACCAAACCAATAGTTATTGAGGAATTAATGGATATATTACAGAAAAATCTGGATTAGGTGTCAGGAGAATTCAGGGGTTTTGTTATATAGAAGTCAAATTTTATTTGACCTTTCAGAAACAGATATTTGCTACATTTAATGTGTGACAAATGTTTGTTTTGTTTGGAGGTGCATATGAAATTTGATAATATAATTACTATGAATACAAGTATTATTGTTGGTGGAAGAAGACATTATTTTAATTTTATTATGGTTCTTATTCATGGATATAATAATGGCACAATATTAAAGAATATGATACAATATGAAATTAATAGTAAACGTATATCAATGAAATACAGAGATGTATACAATAAAGGTGTAACAACTCTTTTAATTAATTCAAAAGAATAACAGGTGTAAAATGTCGGATTTCCAATTCTTAAATGAGCATGTTAATTTAAAAACTGAGATTAATGATGAACTGCGTATTGTATATAATAATGCTGTTAATGCTGAAAAATATTATGCTGTTGATTCAAAAAAATGTATATCTTATGTAAGAGAAGCCACAACGGAGATATGTAAGATATATTCTGCTTGTTACAATATTAACCAGAATTGCAGATGGCTTAATGATTATATTAGTCAGAACAGCAGGCTTATGGTTTGTGTTGGTTCAGATATATATGGTAAATTATTGTATATACAGCAGAATTGTACATCATATAATAGTAATAATGTGGAAGTTTTAAAAGGAGTGATGTGGTACTTCTATTGTGCATGTGTTGATTTAAACAGATTTTTGCATGGAAAATCGATTATATCAAATACACCACATTTTTTATATGTAACACCAGCTGTTAATCAAAATCAGACATCTGTTAAGGATGAACTGTTTAGTTCGCTTATGAGAGCAACTAATGCTTTGTCTAATATGCATAATGGAGAAACAGCGGTAACAGACAATTCCAATGAGTTAAAAGAAGTTATATGTGATTTAATAGCCGCCGTAGAGCAGAGCAATGAAAAGCTGGCTAATCAGGAGAAACTTATTAATAATCTCGCAGGGCAGTTTAAAGCATATAATATACAGAGTTCGCTGCAACAACAGGATTATGACAGGACATATTCAAAGATTAATGAAATATTTGAGATTGTTAAACAAAATAGTAAAGCTGCAAGTATAGATGATGTGTGGTCGAAAGTAAATACTATCGATGATAAAATTGAATTGATTGGACAGATACAAAAGCAGAAGCTCAATACAGTTACTAATATTACCAATGGCATCAATAAAACACTTGATAAATTTATAGACATTAATGAACAGCATTTACATAATACAGGGCAGAATTATAGTCCATTATTATCGGTGTTAAAGAAATTCAGCGGTGTAGTTAAAACTATATCTGAAAATGTTGTTGCGACAATTTCTAATTACGAAGAAACGGGTAATTGGACATACGTAAGATGCTATGATAATAAAATTGTGATTAATGATAGGGATAATAAAGAGAGTCCTTCTATGTTAGGATGGCTTGCTGATAAGATAAATCAGGCGGCTGACTTTATCAGGGATATAGATAAGAGGTTGTAGTTTATATGATAGATAAATCAAAAGATAAAGTTGGATATTTAAAGGATAGATTTAATGATTGTATAAAGAATGGTTATGAGCATTTTGGGTTTGAAGGAGATTTTTCATTTGTTTTTGATGATACAGCCAGAATTACAGAAGATGACATCAGGCGTTATGAACAGATATGTGAAGCATGTAATAGCAATGAATTCTATGATAAATTACATGAGAATGCAGTAATTAAAAAAATAGATGATATTGATTTATATGAACAGTGTATGAGAGAGTATTTTAATTGCGGTGCTGCATCCCCTTTTGTAAAATTAATACATATTATGGGAAGAAAAGATAAAACTCTTGAAAATATCCTAAGAAAAGAATTAGAAGAGTTCCTGGCTCAAAGACAGAAAACATATGAAGATATTTCAGATGAAAAAATTGTGAAAGAAAAAAATGCTGTAGATATAGAAGAATTTATATCTAATAAGAGCAAAGAAGAAAATTTCAGTCAGGCAATTTCGCGCTTAATAGATGCTTCTGGTAAGAAGGATAGTGAAATATATAGAAAAGCACTTGTATCTAAGGCAACATTTTCCAATATGCGAAGCGGTTCTAAAGTGACTAAAATGACAGCGTTACAGCTATGCATAGCACTTGAACTGGATTATGAACAGACTCAGGCAATGCTTCTAAAGGATGGGGTTGCATTGGGAAATGACACGTCTGATTCTATATTTGAATTCTATATCAGGAAGGGAATATATGATTTAGATATTATTAATGATGCTTTGTATAGTTATAATTGCAAGACAATTATAAAAAAAGATTAATACATAAAAAGTCAAAATACATTTGACCACAAATATAAATATTAATGATAACATCTCCTTACAGCGATGAACTTATAAAAAGTTTAATTAAAGTAAGGAGATGTTTTTATGATTAGATGTTTTAGATGTAATAAGGAAATATCCAAGGTTGAAGACATTGGTAGAATTGTAAGAAAAGCACACTATGAGAGCCATGACTTTTGTCTGTGTTCGGATTGCGTTGATTATTTTGATAAAGCAGCAGAGGATGATTTGATTGAATGGTATAGATTAATTAATGCAAAAAAATGTCTGATGGGCAATATTATTCGGAAAGGGATAGTTGGAGAGCAAGAGAAGAAATCTGATTATGAGATTGAAATAGAGGAAGGGATGACTGCTTTAGAAGAACTTGAAAATTATGGCGCTTTTTCAGATGAAGGAATTATGCCAGGATGCCATTCAAAATATGATGATTATGATATTGGAGTTAAACCACAATATTATGAGTGGCTACAGGAAGTTGGACACTGTATAACATTGCTGCGCGGTATGTATGACATGACATTGGAAAAATTTGCAGAAGATGTAAACATATCAGAAGATATAGTAGAACGGATTGAGAATGGAATAAATGAAGACGAAGAATTAATGAATGTAATAAAGAAATATTTTCACAATAAAATCAAGATTGAAAGTAATAACAGACGATTACCATTTTAAAATAGTTGATGAAAGGCAATACATCTATGAGTAACAGGATGCTTGTTAAACCAGCAGTTGATGAAATATATCTTAATAATAATGAAAAAGCAGTGTATATTAATTTGCCTGAAAATTATGAGGAGTATTCTTTAGAATATGATATTAATCATGGAGGGGTACAGTATACCGAATTATTAAAGTTAATGGAAAAAGGAACTATCTCAAGAGTTGTATCACTTACATGTGATTCTATGGAAATGGGAGCGATGGCTGTTTCTTACCTGGCTATGAATATGGCAAAACGTCAAGGCAGATATGAGGAAGAGTACTCATTTGCAATTGACCCGGATAGTTTATGGTCAGAATCAGATAGAAAAATTCCTATAATCACAATACATCAGTTGATTACATATATGAGACGTTCGGAAATGCCATACGCACAGAATGGATTTCTTGTAGCTCAGGCACAGTCATATGAAAGAAAAAAACCATATTGGTGTGATTGTAAGACTAAATCAGTATGTGTTGTTGTGGAAAGGCAATACGCGGATTCTACATGTTTAAATTGTATAAAGATGTTTTCTACCAATAAAAATGTCTATGTAATTTTTATAGATAAAAAACCATATGAGGAAGAATTTGATGGTGAAATTCCATTTGGATGTATGGATTCAGAACATTTTATGGCATTGAGAAATAATTTCATATTAGTTAATGCATCAGATGCAGTAGAAGTATCATTCGCAAAAAATAGTGAGCAGCAATATTATAAAAATATATTTAAACAGAATTTAAGTGCCCGCAACATAAAAGTAAAAAGGGGATTTTCTTATGACAGGATTGTTAATCTGGCAAAGTCTATAAATAAAGATTCTATGTGCGACATGATTGATAGAATTATAGCTTATGCCATCAAGGATATGGATAGTTCTACTGTTAATATTCTTAGTAACAGGGATTTTGATTTTGTTGATCATTTTATGAGAGATAATGTATTTGCAGATAATGCGGAAAATGGAAAAGAACTCATGGAAAAAAATCTTGTTGGCATCCAGGAAATCAAGCAGCAGGTATATGATATTGTAAATGTTATGAAATACAATAAATTGAGAAAACAGATGAATATATCAGGAAGTAATTTTCATAATGTACATGTAATGCTTGGTGCACCAGGAACAGCTAAAACAACAGTAGCAAGATATATGGGGCAGATGATGTTTAATGAGAAACTTCTTCCAGATAATAGATATATATGTATCAATGGTGCTGAATTAAAAGGAAAATATGTAGGACATTCAGCTCCTAACACGAAAAAATTATTTGAAAATTATGATGTGATTATAATTGATGAGGCATATTCAATTGTTGAAGAAAATGGTACAATGGATAGCTTTGGAAATGAAGCAATTGCACAGCTTATAATTGAATTAGAAAATCATTCGACTGACAAACTTATCATATTTGCTGGATATGGAGGGGATGTTGACGAAAAAGATAACAGAATGCAGACATTTCTTAATTCTAATCCAGGCATAAAAAGCAGAATAACTTCTACTTTTAATTTTAAATCCTATTCAGCTAAAGAAATGATAGAGATATTTAAAAGAATTGCCAAAAACAGTAATTATATTATACAAAATGATGTAGATGATATGATAGAGAATTTTTTTGAATCAAGGGTATCTATGCGTGATTTTGGAAATGGAAGAGAAGCCAGGGTTTTACTTGAAACAGCAGTTATATATGCTGCAAGAAGAAATATGGAACTAAGCAAGGAACAGTATACTAAAAAAGATATGCAGACTCTTACAAATACAGATATTGCATTAGCGATAGAAAGGTTGAGAAAAGGCTATGGAAAAAGTAAAAAAAATAATAATACAATTGGATTTGCGTAATAAAATAGTATGGCTGTCATATATTGCAGCATCATTTATAATGTGGATTGTAAGACCATTTTTTTTGAATATGCCAGTTGTCAATGCCTTTTATAATAGAGATGATAGTGCATCATATATATATAAAGTATTGGATTATGCCTGGATGAATAGTAATCTCATAGGAAGTTCATTTACTAAAGAGCAGATAATATCATATTTACCTGATTATAATAGTAAATGTGTATTTACATATATAGCTGTGCGTTATGGAAGCATGGTTAGTATAATTTTAAGTATATTGATAGTTATATTGATAATAGTGGGCATAGTGCTGCTCAGGAAGAAGAAATCAATTGCAAGAAATATAATTGCATGTATATTTCTACAGGTTTTGATGCTGGTATCAGCTTTAATATTACAGAATTGGCAGATAATGCCATTTGTATTTTAGTTTATGATAGTGTTGAAAAATAATAAATTGTTGTATTATGATGTTGATAATAAAATATGGAGGTGTATCATGAAAGCACATAAATATTGGTCAATCGGAGCAATAGTTACAATG
>UMHP01011197.1_pt1 | contig 18942 bp, 13 predicted proteins | sample 1965571 | NCBI WGS metagenome assembly UMHP01 (sample SAMEA4836103, study PRJEB28245) | human gut metagenome | biome: gut microbiome; material: fecal sample | place: Denmark | collected 2008
CGAAGGTGGTATGCTCTGGCAGCTATTTTGAGTTCCTGATGCGGCGTGTGGCTGTGGCGGTTATTCCGAGGCCTGCGGCGGCGACTGCTGCGAGTGCGATTGCGCTCGGCGCTGTGTCGCCTGTGTTTGCGAGCTTGCCGGTGGTCGTATTTGCTTGCTTGGTGGAGCTCGATGGAGCGTCTTTGCCGGTCGCGGGCGAGCTGGCGGGCTGCGCCGTCTCGGCCGGTTGCACTGAGCTGGAGGGTTTTGTCGTCTCGGCGGGTTTCGTTATCTCGGGCGAGGTGGCCTTGTCTGCCGCGGCCTTTGCCTCTTCGTATGCCTTGCAGGCGTCGTCATAGGCCGCTTGCGCCTTTTCCAAATCGCCGAGGAGCGCATCTCGCTTGGCTGTTTCTCCGTCGAGGTGGGTTTTATTAAACTCTACTTCGCTTTCTAAGAAATAAATCAGGCTTTTCTGACTTTCGAGGCGCATTCGGCAGTGCTCAAGCTTATCTTCACAACGAGATTCTTGCTCTTGTGCATCCATGATCGCCAGTTCCAACTGCCATCTAGTTTCGTAATCCGTGTGGGGGATTTTATTTAATTCTGCCTCAAGGTCTCTTGTTCGGTTGTGGGCCTTATCGCATTCGGATTGGGCTGCATCGATGTCCGCTTGCATGGTAGGAAGGGATTCCTTATATATGGCAGCTCGCGCCAAATTAGTGTCGTAGTTCTTTTGAAAAATGGCAATTTTAGTATCGATTTCCGCAATTTTCTCGGGACTTGCGGCGTCTTTTGCGGCCTCGAGGTTTTTGAGCGCTTCCTGCATGGCTGCATACGCTTTGTCTTTTTCGGTGGCCGCGGTTTCGCTCGAGTTCGCGGCCGCTGTCTGCAAGGCGACTGCATCGGTGGGGGAGCTGATTTCTGCCGCGATCGCCGTTGCGGGGGCGATTCCCGCGACAAGTGCCGCGGAAAGGGCGATGCCCACAGTTGCTCGTCTTGCTCTTCTTGCGAGAATGTCGTTCATCTCGGCACCTCATTTCAAGGGTCGGCGACTAACTTGGTAGCACTAATGTAAGTATATCAGGCGGTCGACCCGACACTGGCTGGGTGTGCGCGTGCCTTTCCGCTTCTTTGGAAACCGAATCCCATTAGAAATGACGAGTTGTTTACGCTTCTTTTGGGCTCACCGTACTATCATGATTCGAATTGAGTGTGAATGATGATAGGGAGCGCCTATACATGATTGAGCTGCTCAGGCGTTTTGGCGGTAAGTATTGCCGGTATATGGTGATCGGCCCTGCGTGCAAGCTGATTGAAGTGATCTTTGACCTGCTGACGCCGCTGGTCATCGCTCAAATGATCGATAAAGGTATCGGTGCGCACGACGTGAGCGCCGTCGTCCACTACGGCATGGTACTTGGCGCCATGGCCGTGATCGGCATCTCGTTTACGCTCGTCTGCCAAAAGATGGCGGCGCTCACCTCGCAGGGCATGGGCACCGACATTCGCGGCGCGCTCTCTGAGCACATCAACAAACTGAGCTATGCCGAGCTCGACCGCTTTGGCACGCCGTCGCTCATCACGCGCATCACCAACGACGTCAACCAGGTCCAGCTTGCCGTGGCGCTGGGCGTGCGCATGCTCATCCGCTGGCCCTTCTTGGCGGTGGGCTCTATGTGCGCAGCCCTTGCCATCGACCTTAAGCTCGGCATCATCTTCTTGATCTGCACGCCCGCCATTGGCCTGGTGTTCTGGTTTGTCATGGCGCGCTGCATTCCGTACTACAAGCAGCTGCAGGCAAAGCTCGACCGCATCGCGCTTATCTGCCGCGAGGGGCTTTCGGGCGCCCGCGTTGTTCGCGCCTTTGTGCGTGAGGACCACGAGCGCGAGCGTTTTGCCCGAGCCGCCGATGACCAGGCCAATACTGCCATCGCGGTGGGCAAGCTCTCGTCGATTCTCAACCCCGTCACGTTTCTTGTGATGAACCTGGGTGTGTGCGCCATCCTGTGGGTGGGCGGCATCCAGGTCAATGTGGGTGAGTTCACGCAGGGCCAGGTCATGGCGTTTGTGAACTACATGACGCAGACCCTGACCTCCATCGTGTACGTGGCCAACCTGGTCGTTGTCTTTACCAAGGCGAGCGCGAGCGCGTCGCGTATCAACGAGGTGCTCAACTGCGAGCCAAGCATCACCGACGAGGACAACGAGCCGGTCGCACTGACCGAGCCGAGCGAACTGGCGGGCGGCGCTGCTCCAGTCTCCGCGCTGAGCTTTGACCATGCGAGCTTTTCGTTTGGCGTGGGCGCCGCAAATGCCGTGAGCGATGTGACCCTGGCGCTCCCGCTGGGCAAGACGCTTGGCATTATCGGCGGTACGGGTAGCGGCAAGTCCACGCTCGTCTCGCTTATTCCGCGCCTATATGATGCGAGTACCGGCAGCGTGAGCGTGATGGGCGCCGACGTGCGCACCTGGCCGCTCGACCAGTTGCGCCGTGTGGTCGCGACTGTTCCGCAGCGCGCGTCGCTGGTGAGCGGCACCATCCGCAGCAACCTGACCTGGCGTGACGAGACGGCGACCGACGAGGAGCTCTGGGCGGCGCTTGATATGGCGCAGGCGAGCGAGTTCGTGCGCAACAAGCCGCAGGGGCTCGACGCCCCGGTCGAGGCGGGCGGCAAGAACTTTAGCGGTGGCCAGCGTCAGCGCCTGACTATCGCGCGCGCTCTGGTGGGCTCGCCGCAGGTTTTGATTATGGATGACTCCGCCTCGGCGCTCGACTTTAAGACCGATGCGGCGCTTCGTCACGCCATTCGCGAGCGCAGCATGCGCGGTGCCGCCGAGGGCGGGCTGCCGCTCACGACCGTCATCGTGAGCCAGCGCGTCTCGACCGTGCACGACGCCGACATGATCTGCGTACTCGACCACGGCTCGGTCGCGGGCCTGGGCACGCACGATGAGCTGTACACGACCTGCCAGCTCTATCGCGAGATCTGCCAGTCGCAGCTGCGCCGCGAGGAGCTCGAGGGCCAGCAGGGGAGCACGACGCCCGCGTCCGCTCCGACCGCCCCCGCATCCGTCTGCGCAAAGGAGGGATACTAAATGAATCCGTACACTTCCTCCGGTTCGGTCGCCACGATGACGGCCAACGTGTCCGGTAACGATAACCTCAACGACCTGGGCGACGGTCCGCGCCAGCCCGGCGACCCCGAGCGCTATCCCGTGGGTGCGGTGACTCGCCGTCTGATGGGCTACGTTCGTCCGCATCGCATTTCGTTTGCAGCGTCGTTTGTGAGTGCTGCCATCTCCGTCATTCTGCAGCTCTACACACCTATTCTCATCGGCGAGGGCATCGATCTGATCGTCGCCGCCGGGCAGGTGGACTTCGACGCGCTGCTGCCGCTCGTTACCAAACTCGCGCTCGTCGTGGTAGGTGCCGCGGCCTTCCAGTGGCTGCAGGGCTACTGCGTCAACCGCCTGTCCTACGAAACGGTGCGCGACATGCGCGTGGAGGCGAGCGATAAGCTCAGCCGCATGCCGCTCAGCTTTATCGACAGCCATGCTCACGGCGACCTCATGAGCCGCGTGGTCAACGACGTCGACCAGGTGGGCGACGGTCTGCTGCAGGGCTTCACGCAGCTCTTCACCGGTGTTATTACCATCGTGGGCACGCTCGCGTTTATGCTCTCCATTAACCTGACCATGACGCTCGTGGTGGTGCTCGTCACGCCGCTATCCATCTTTGCGGCCGGCGCCATCGCCAAGCTCTCCAACAAGAGCTTTACGGCGCAGCAGCGTATTCAGGGTCAGCTTGGCGGCCATATTGAGGAGTACGTAGGCGAGCAAAAGCTTGTCGACGCCTTTGCCTATGGCCCCAACGCCCAGCAGCGCTTCGATGCCCTCAATGCCGAGCTCTACACCGCGGGCGAGCGCGCGCAGTTTATGGGTTCGCTCTCCAACCCCGGTACGCGTTTTATCAATAACATCATCTATGCCGTGGTCGCTGTGATCGGCTGCGTGGGCGTGATCACGGGCGTGCCCGCGGCGCTTACGGTGGGCGGTGTGCAGATTTTCCTGTCCTATGCTAACCAGTACACCAAGCCGTTCAACGAGGTCACCAACGTCATTACGCAGATCCAGACGGCGTATGCCTCGGCGCGCCGTATGTTTGCGCTGCTCGATGCGCGCGAGCAGGAGCCCGATGCGGAGGATGCCGTGGAACTTGCCGCCCCGCAGGGCGAGGTGACTTTTGAACACGTGGACTTTAGCTATGTGCCCGACCGCAAGCTGCTGCAGGATATCTGCATCGAGGCCAAACCCGGCATGCGCTTTGCCCTGGTCGGTCCCACAGGCTGCGGAAAGACAACGCTTATCAACCTGCTGCTGCGCTTTTACGATATCGATGCCGGCCACATCACGGTTGATGGCAGGTCTTCGCGTGACTACACGCGCGCAAGCCTGCGCCATGCCTTTGGCATGGTGTTGCAGGATACGTGGCTGTTCGAGGGCACGGTGGCGGACAACATCGCTTACGGTTGCCCCGATGCCACGCGCGAGCAGATTGTCGAGGCCGCCAGGCGCGCACATGCGCACAAGTTTATCGTGCAGCTGCCAGGCGGCTATGATACGGTGATCGGCGAGGACGGCGGCACGTTTAGCCAGGGTCAAAAACAGCTGCTGTGCATCGCGCGCGTTATGCTCACCGATCCGGCGATTCTGCTGCTGGACGAGGCAACGTCGAGCATCGATACGCGTACCGAGCTGCAGGTGCAGGCGGCATTCGACGAGCTCATGGCCGGTCGCACAAGCTTTGTGGTGGCACACCGCCTGTCGACGATTCGCAATGCCGATTGTATCCTGGTCATGCGCGATGGCGAGATTATCGAGCGCGGCACGCACGATGAACTGCTCGCGGCAGGTGGCTTTTACGCCGAGCTCTACCGCAGCCAGTTCGCCCAGTAAGCAAGACGTGGGGCAAATGAATCAGGTTTGTTTGTCCCACGTCTTAAGTATTTGGGGGCTTGCGCTGCGGACGTTTTGCTTCCATCGGTGTCGCCCATGTCGCCAATCGGCAGAAGGTGGTTTACATCTGTCACGTTAGTACTAAGATATTCATCTAATAAATTGCATTAGTGGCTTTAGTTTTGGGGGAAACGAGCAACGTGACTATGACATGCTCTTTGGTGGTCAACAGCAAGAGCGGTAATACCAGGATGGTTTCGGGCGCAATCAAGCGTGCCCTGCAGGCTGCAGGCGTCGAGTTTATTCACGCTGCCGCGCTGAGCGACGATGCGGATGCAGATCAAGTTGCGCGCGAGGCGCAGGGTGCCTGTGCTGCCGATACGGTGCTCGTTGGCTTTTGGTGCGACAAGGGCGCATGCACGCCTTCGGTCGCGGCGTTGCTCTCCGCCTTGCACGGCAAGCGCGTCTTTCTGTTTGGTACCTGCGGTTTTGGTGCCGATCAGAGCTATTACCGGCAGATTATCGATCGTGTGACCTCCAATTTTGCCGATGATGCCGAGCTGGTGGGCTGGGCAATGTGCCAGGGCAAGATGGGTCCTGCGGTCAAACAGCGCTACGAGGCCATGCTCGAGCAAGATCCCGACAATGTCCGCTTTAAGATGCTGCTCGATAACTGGGTCGCCGCAAAGGATCACCCCACCAAGGAAGATCTGGACAACATGGCTGCAGCCGCCAAGAAGGCCGTGCTGGGCGAGTAGCTTCGTCGTTTGTGGTGCTTCGTGCAAAACAATACAAATGTGAAAGCCTCGAAATTCTCGAGGCTTTTTTCTTGACACTCGTGGGCGCAACGATGGCAAGCGTCTGGGGCGACATTTTCCATCACCCCAATGACGAGGCCGTCCTGGACGACACGCTCGCATGCGTTCGCTGGTGCATTCAGAGTGGGACGCACTTTCCGCGATACGCATGACAGACCACGCATCTGCAATGAGGCGAGCGCAGTTACTTATCAGCCCACTCAACCCGCAACGGGTGAGGGGCGGCGGCAGGCGGAGGCATGGGAAAGGTCTGTCGCGAGTTCCGCACGCAAAGGGGGCCACTTAATGTGGCCCCCGTCTTGCGCAGGACTGTTTGAGCAGCAGACCTTTCCCATGCCTCCGCCTGCCGCCGATTCGGGCCCCCGAACCCGTTACTTGATCTTGGTCGTACCCGGTGCCAGGTTGGGGTCGGTCTCGTTGGCCTCGGTCTGGAAGTGCTCCGTATAGACGTTCTTGCCGTCGCGGAACATCTCGTAGTACTGCATCTTGGCGTAATCCTCGCGCGCCTTGGTGGCGGCTGCTGCGGCGGCGTCGTCACCGGTGACGTTGGAGGAGAGCGCCCAGCGCAGGCTGGCGTCCTCGTAGCCGACCGAGTTGATGGCGGGCAGCGACTCGCGCAGCGTCATGTGCGCTTTCTGGTAGTCGGTCAGCGGTGCGCCGATCAGCTGCATCAGCTGGGTGGACAGGTAGTTGGTGGACAGGTCGTCGACCTCGCTCGTCTGGTCGCAGCCGGCAACGTCGTAGTTGGCCCAGATGATGTAGTCGGTCTGCCACAAGCGCTCCTGGTGGGTGGCATCGTCCTCGTTGGTAAACCACTTATCGTTGAACTTGGACGGGAAGAACGGCTGGTGGTCGCCCCAGAACACCACGACCACCTTACGGTCGAGCTTGCTCAAGGCGTTGAGGAAGTAACGCAGCGCCTGATCGGACTGCTCGATGCACGAGACATACTCGTCGACATCGGACAGCGTGCCGTCCTCGATGGTCTTGGCGTCCAGGTCGGTCGTGTCGATGTTCAGGTGCATCTGCTTGTCGACCGGCAGCAGACCCGTATCGTAGCCCGAGTGGTTCTGCATGGTCACGTCGAAGATAAACTGCGGATCGGCGTTCTGGTCGAGCAACTCGAGAATCTTGTCGTAGGTCGCCTGGTCGGTCACCATGTCGCGCAGGGTGTCGGCTCCCTGGAAGTCGTTGATGGACAGGAACTGGTCAAAGCCAAAGTCCTTGTAGACGTTCTCGCGGTTCCAGTTGGTTGCGTGGTTGGGGTGCATGGCCGTGGTGGTGTAGCCGAGCGACTTGAACTGCTCTGCCAGGTTCCCGGTCGTTTCCATGTTGTAGATGGTATAGGGGTACACGCCCGAGCCCAGGTTGGCCATGGAGTTGCCGGTCATAAACTCAAACTCGGTATTGGCAGTGCCGCCGCCGTAGGCGCTCACGTAGAGCTTGCCGCGGCTGAGGCAGTTGGACAGGTTCTTAAAGTACTGCGGGCCTTCGTAGCCGGCGCGCATGTTCTGGTAGATGGATAGGTCCGAGAAGGTCTCGTTCATGATGGCGATGACCGTGGGCTTCTCGCTATCGAACTGCTCCTTTGCGGCGGCGCGCTCGTCGCTCTTGGCCGCGTCGGACTTGTCGTAGGCCTTGGTGTACTTTTTGAGCGTGGCCTTGGCATCGTCGACGGAGTAGTCGGCGGGTTTGGGCGGCTTGATGGACTGCGCTGCGCTAATGAAAGCGGGCAGGTATCCCTCGCGCCAGTAGCTCTCGAGCGGACGCCAGGTGTAGACGGTGATGCCGAGGGTGTTGTAGTAGTCGATAAGCGTGACGTGCGCGGTCACGCCGCCCAGGCACAGCACCGCCACGAGCAGGTTGGTGAGCAGCATGCGCTTGGCGTTGGCGGCGCCCTTCTGACGGTGCGGTGCCACCAGGCCGGCGTACTCGCATAGCAGCATGGCGATGGCGGTAAAGCCCATGGACAGCACGCAGAACAGCGAGATGGAGAAGGTGTAGCCGGTGCCGGCGACCGCAGCGGCGGTGGAGATGGCCGAAAGGTCGCCCGGCTGGATGGGCATGGATTTAAACGTGATGACGAAGAACTCGGCAATGCCCAGGACAAAGAGGGCAAAGGCCAGGACCGCGGGAGCTGCGCCGTGGCGCTGGAACAGGAAGAACAGGCCGACCATGAGCGTGGTGATGATGGCCCACTCGAGCAGGATGCACAGGGGGTAGACCCAGGTAAAGTCGTGGTTGGACGAGACCTCCATGCCCAGCAGCGCAAAGACGCCGGCGAGCAGCAGGCACAGGACGGCGGCGACGAGTGGTTTGCCCACAAAGGCGCCGCGCAGGCGGGCGAGCTTGCCGGTGGGGGCGGGGGCGTCGGGCTTGGCGAACGCAAAGACGCGCGGGGCGATGCGATCGCGGGCGATGCTGGCCCAGGCGCAGCCGGTGAGGATGGCGTTGGTCAGGATGAGCATCACAAAGGCGAGCGGCTCGTTTTGTGCGACGAGGCCAATAGCGCCCCAGACGGTCAAAAAGAGCTGGAACAGGCCAAAGGCGACGCTCCAGGCGAAGGCGCCCTTGGTGACGGTGCCCGACTGAGCGCGAATGGCCTTGGCTTCGCGCAAGACAAGGTAGACGGTCGCCGCAAGACCGACGAGCGAGATGGCGGCAGCGAACATGCTGAGACTCCTCACAAACTTAAAACCTACGAAAGCGGGGGTTTACCCGATTGTTACCTAAATATGCGCTGCATTTGCGGGCTGCGCACAACAACCAGCCATATTAACGCGCATGTGCGGCGGTGTGGCTCAATGTAGTGGCGACCTGCGCGATAATGGACGGGAATTACACGGAAACGTAAAGGCTTCTTAAAGAATTGGCGAGGATAGAGCTATGGGTGAGCAGGTTTGTATGACGGGCGTCGAGTGCTGCGGCGAAGCTGCGGGCGTGGATACGAACGGCTATCCGGTCGAGACTACGGGCAACACGGTGCTGGACATCTTGGAGCATCGCTCGTCTACGCGTGCCTTTGCGCGTGATGATGACGACCGTCCCGTGGCGGTGACCGACGGGCAGCGTGCAGCGATTCTGCATGCGGCGAGCCGTGCGCCGTCGGCGGGTGCCATGATGATGTATTCCATCATCAGTATTCGCGAGCAGGCTACGCTCGATCGCTTGGCCGACCTGTGCGACCATCAGCCTATGATTGCCAAGGCGCCCTGGGCACTTATATTTGTCGTCGACTACGCCAAGTGGATCGATCTGTTTGAGCATGTGGGCTGCTTTGAGCCCGAGTTTGTCGAGCGCACGGGCAAGTCGCCCCGTCGTGCGCCGGGTCTGGGCGACTTTGCCATCGCGGCGCAGGACGCCGTGATCGCCGCCCAAAACGCCGTGGTTGCCGCCGAGGCCCTGGGGCTGGGAAGCTGCTACATCGGCGACATCGTCGAGAATGCCGAGGAAGTGGCCGAGCTGCTGGATCTGCCTCCGTATACCATGCCGCTGTCGATGCTCATCATCGGCACGCCCCGCAAAGAGCGCTCGGCGATCGCGCATCCCGTGGTGAACCTGGTGCACGAGGAGCACTACCGCCGTGCCGATACCGCGACTATGGATGCGCAGGTGGCCGAGATGGATGCGATGTTTCGCCCGCATGCCCGTGAGGTGGGCGAGCGCGTGGTGGATATCTACACCCGCAAGCACACGAGCCCCTTTATGGCCGAGATGAGCCGTTCCATGGAGTTGTGGTTCAAAAACTGGCTCGGAAAATGACAGATGCGGCAAAGGGACAGTCCCCTTGTCACATTCCATATCGCCGCGGTGGCCTAAAGGCCGTATAAATGTTTATCTAGCTGGGAAAACAGTGCCATTCAAACATGGGCCGATTACCTATAATTCCTTCGAACATTAAAGTTGGGAGGAAACCGGCTTATGGAACAAAAGGCCAAGGAGGCAGCCTCGCACGCTGCGATTCCTGTGAGTATCTCGGCGATGCTCGTCACGCTGGGCGTGGTGTACGGCGATATCGGCACCAGCCCTATGTATGTAACCAAGGCGCTCGTTGCCGGCAACGGCGGCATCGGAAGCGTCACGGAGGAGTTCGTGCTCGGCGCGCTCTCCCTTGTCGTGTGGACGGTCACGCTGCTGACCACCATCAAGTATGTGCTCATCTCGCTGCGCGCCGATAACCATGGTGAGGGTGGCATCTTTGCCCTGTACAGCCTGGTCAAGCGCTGTGGCAAGTGGCTTATCATCCCCGCCATGCTGGGCGGCGCGGCACTGCTCGCCGACGGCATCCTGACGCCGGCCGTTACCGTTACCACGGCCATCGAGGGCCTGCGCACCATCCCGGCAGTCCACGCCGTGCTCGGTGACGATCAGGGCCGCGTCGTGGCCATCACACTTGCCATCATCATTGTGCTCTTCTTGGTGCAGCGCATCGGCACGGCCAAGATCGGCCGCGCCTTTGGCCCCATCATGACGCTGTGGTTTCTGTTCCTGGGCGGTACGGGTCTGTTCTTTGTCTTCCAGCACCCCGCGGTGCTGCTGTGCCTCAACCCGCTGCGCGGCATCGCCTTTTTGCTGAGCCCCAACAACCATGCGGGCATCATGATTCTGGGCAGCTGCTTCCTCGCCACCACCGGTGCCGAGGCGCTCTACTCCGACATGGGCCACGTTGGCCGCGGCAACATTTATGCCACCTGGCCGTTCGTTAAGTGCTGCCTGCTGCTTTCCTATATGGGCCAGGGCGCTTGGCTTATGAACAACGCTGCCAACCCCGAGCTCATGGGCATTGCCGACCTCAACCCCTTCTACCAGATGCTCACCCCGGGCCTGCGTCCCTTTGCCGTCGGCCTTTCCACCGTCGCGGCCATCATTGCCTCGCAGGCGCTCATCACCGGCGCATTCTCGCTGGTGTCCGAGGCCAGCCGCCTGGACCTCATGCCGCACATGCAGGTTTTCTATCCTGCCGAGACCAAGGGCCAGCTCTATATTCCCATGGTCAACAACGTCATGCTTGTGGGCTGCGTCATCGTGGTGCTGCTGTTCCAGAGCTCGGCGCACATGGAGGCCGCTTACGGCTTGGCGATCACCCTGACCATGATGTGCACGACGCTGCTGCTCTTCTTCTACTTGCATGTCGATCGCGGCCTTAAGGTCGCCCCGTATATCTTCGTTGCGTTCTTCCTTATGCTCGAGGGCTTCTTCTTTGTGAGTTCGCTCACCAAGTTCTTCCACGGCGGCTACTTCACCATCCTCATGGCTGCACTCATCATGGGCATTATGGTGTGCTGGTACAACGGCACGGCGGTCGAGCAGCGCCAGTTTACGCTGCTGCCGCTGCGCAGCTACCTGCCGCAGCTCAAGCGCCTGCGCGACGACGACCGTTACGAGCGCATGAGCGACAACGTCGTGTACCTGACCAAGGACACCCATACCGACTACATCGACCGCGATATCGTCTATTCGATCTTGGACAAGCATCCCAAGCGCGCCCGCGCCTGGTGGTTCGTGAACGTCGAGACCATGGACGAACCGCATACCTTTGCCTATTCGGTCGAGACGTTCGGCACCGACTACGTGTTCCGCGTGCATCTGTACCTGGGCTACAAGATCAACCAGCGCGTCAATGCCTACCTGCGTCAGGTTGTTCAGGACCTGGCTGCCACCGGCGAGCTGCCGCCGCAGACGCATGACTACTCGGTCTACAAGGATCCGGGTAACATCGGCACGTTCAAGTTCGTCCTGATCCGTAAGCTTCTGGCGCCCGAAAGCGATGTGGAGCCCAGCGAGCGTACGGCCATCACGCTCAAGTACATCATCCGCCGTGCCGCCGGCACGCCTGCACGCTGGTACGGCCTGGAGAACTCCAACGTGAGCTTTGAGTACGTGCCGCTGTTCACCAAGTTCAAGGCTGTGAATAAGATGCAGCGCCTGGCCCCCAACGAGCGGCCGTAGACGTCGGCGGCTACACGGAGTTAGTTTTTGATGGATAAGCATGAGGTCGGGGAGGTAAACATGGATACAAAGGCGCTCGATGGCCGTGAGGCGGTAGTCGAAATGGTGCGTGAGGCGCGCGTCGACGCCGCCGAAGATCGGTTCTTTACGAATCGTGCCAACATGGACATGGCCGACCGTGTGATCTCGATCGTGGCGCTGGTATTTGGAGTGGTGTGCGTGTGTGCCCTGCTCGCGCACGTGCTGTTTGTCTAGCGGCTGCCGGCCGTAGAAGGCTTTACACTTAGAACCACCACGAGGGAAAACCACCACAAAGGTGCCTGTCCCTTTGTGGTGGTTTTTGTTTTTGAGAGAGGGGCGGGTCGCTGATGGACGTCCGTACGGACGGCGATATTGCCGATAGCTTTTGGTGGCGGCGCACAACGCTGACGCGCCGCACTCCTCTGTATGACGCCTGCGTATCGGCGGGGCTGCTGGTCGCAGCGACGATTGTGGGCGCGCTGCTCGACCATCCGGGTCTCGCGCCGAGCATCATGATTGTCTATGTGTTCGCCGTTCAGCTGTGCGCGTTCTTTACCTGGAGTCGCCTGTATTGCTTGCTGAGCTCGGCTGCCGCCGTGGCGCTCTACAACTTCTTGTTTGTCGACCCGCGCTACTCGCTGTCGCTTATCGACCGCGTCTATCCCGGCATGTTCTTCATCATGTTCGTGGTCTCGCTTGTGTCGAGCTCGATTGCGTTGGCCCTGCGCCGCGCCTTGGCGCAGGCTGCCGCCAGCGACCGTCGCACGCATATGGTGCTCGAGACCAACCGCATGCTGCAGCGGTGTGCCGATCAGCAGCAGATTGTGCATGCCATGGCAACGCAGCTGGCGCGTCTTTCGGGCTGTCCGGTCGTGTGGTACAGCGCCGACGCCGACGATGATGACCTGCTGCCGCGTGCGACATACACGGCCGTGGGCGATGCCGCGCCGGTGCACGAACTGGCGCCGCAGATGCCGCCGCGGCTCTCGGCGTCCGCCTATGTGGGAACGCCGCTCGATGCCACCTATGGCGGCTCGGCGTTTTATGGTATCTACCTGACGGTTCGCACGGGCGACGGCTTCGTGCGCTCGGGCGACCCCGCCTCGGTGGTGGGCGTGCTGGCTATCGTTGCCGAGCCCGACGTGCTGACGCACGAGGAACGGGCGCTTGCCGATGCCATCGTGAGCGAAGGCGAGCTGGCGCTCGATCGCGCCCGCGCCATGGAGGCCCGCGAGGAGGCGGCGGTGCTCGCCAAAAACGAGCAGCTGCGCGCCAACCTGCTGCGCTCCATCTCGCACGACCTGCGCACGCCACTCACCAGTATTTCGGGCAATGCCGACGTGCTGCTCGACCAGGGCTCGACCGGCACCGCCGAGCTCGATAGCCAGACGCGCCGCGGCATGCTCCTGTCCATTCGCTCGGATGCGCTGTGGCTCAACGCCACCGTCGAGAATCTGCTCGCCATCACCAAGCTCGAGGGTGGCGGTATGCGCCTGTCGACCACGCTCGAGCTCATGGACGATATCGTCGAGGAGGCGCTGCGCCACGTGAACCCTGCCGTGCGCGAGCACGACCTTAAGGTGGTGGCGTGCGATGAGCCGGCGCTCGTCAACGTCGATGCGCGCCTGATGGTGCAGCTGGTGGTCAATCTGGTGAACAACGCCATCACCTATACGCCCGCAGGCTCGCATATCATGATTTCGATTAGCGTCGACGATGGACGCGTGGCGTGCTCGGTGGCCGATGATGGTCCGGGCATCGCACCCGAGGACCGTGAGCGCATCTTTGAGTCGTTCTATACCGCCAACCATGGTTTGGCCGACAGCCATCGCAGCGTTGGCCTGGGTCTTTCGCTCTGCCGTTCCATTGCGTTGGCGCATGGCGGTAGCATAGAGGTTGCCGCGGCGGACCCGCACGGTTCGGTCTTTACGATTGAACTTCCCGCCGCCGACGTTTCGTTTGATAAGGAGTAGCGCTGTGCCGAACTCTGTCGTAAAACCGCTCATCTTGGTCGTTGAGGACGACCCCGCCGTCCGCAACCTTATCGTTGCTGCGCTCGAGGCGCACGGCTTGCGCCATATGGCCGTGGAGACCGCCCATGCCGCCATCGCCGCCGCCTCGTCGCAGGCACCGAGCATCGTGCTGCTCGATCTGGGCCTGCCCGATATGGACGGCGTCAAGGTGGTGGAGTCGGTGCGCGCATGGTCGGGCATGCCGATCATTGTGGTCTCGGCGCGCAGCGAGGATGCGGACAAAATTCGTGCACTCGATGCCGGCGCCGACGACTACCTGACCAAGCCGTTTTCGGTCGAGGAGCTGCTCGCGCGCATTCGCACGACGCTTAGGCGTCTTTCGTATGCGCAAACGGGCGGCGTTGCCGCTGAGGGCTCGTTCGATACCGGTGAGCTGCATATCGATTTTGATGCCGGCATCGCCACGATGGATGGCGAGGAGCTGCATCTGACGCCGATCGAGTACAAGCTCCTCTGCCTGCTGGCGCATAACGCCGACAAGGTGCTGACGCACCAGTTTATCCTGCACGAGATTTGGGGCACGGCAACCAAGAGCGACCTGGCGAGCCTGCGTGTCTTTATGGGCACGCTGCGCAAGAAGATCGAGTCCGACCCCGCGCACCCGCGCTATATCCAAACGCACGTGGGCATCGGTTACCGATTGGTCACCCAAGGCTAGATCGCCAACCACCATCCCAATATGAGTTGCGGTGAAATAGTTCCTGTTTGGTCCTTTACCAGGCTTTTTAGGAACTATTCCACCGCAACTTTGTTTATTTGCCCTTGGGCTTGCTGGCGTAGAACTTCTTCTTTTTGGGCTTGCCGGCGGAGGAGGGTTTGCCGTCGCCGCGCGGCCCTCGGTCGCCGGTCTGCGCGTGCGCGGGTACTGCCGCACGGGGCTTGCGGGCCTCGGGGTTGCGCAGCTCCTCGGTTCGCTCGGCAATCTCCTCGGCGCTAAAGCCGACCTCGGCCATGGCGTCCTCGATGGGCAGGCGGCGCACGATATAGCAATGATGCACCTTCTGGTTGCGTGCGAAATCCTCGGGGATGGTCTGCGCCGTAATGTCCTCCAGCACGACGCCCGCGCGCGCGAGCTTGCGCGTTTCGGGGCGGAAACCGCGCAGGTTGCAGCTAAAGATGGCATGCCCGCCCTGTGCGAGCAGGCGAGATACGCCGGCCAAAAGCTCAACATGGTCGCGCTGGACATCCCAGGTGCGGCGGCCCATCTTGGACGAGTTCGAAAACGTGGGCGGGTCGACAAAAATCAGGTCCCAGCGGTTGCGCGTCTGGCGCTGGTCACGAATCCAGGCGAGCACGTCATCGCGCACAAAGTGATGCTGCGGGCCAACAAAGCCGTTCTGGCGCATGTTGCGCTCGGCCCAGTCCAGGTAGGTGTTGGAAAGATCGACCGTCACGGTCTCCTCGACGCCGCCGTCTGCCGCATAGCAGGTGGCGGTGCCGGTGTAGGCGAACAGGTTGAGGAAGCGGCGTGCCTGTTTGGCGTGCTCGCGCACCAGGTTGCGGGTGACGCGGTGGTCCAGGAAGATGCCCACATCCAGATAGTCGTCAAAGTTGACGGCAAAGGTAAGGCCGCCCTCTTCGATGAGCGGCAGGCGACGGCGCGCGATGTTGGCACGCTCGCCCGATCCGCCCTTGCCGGCTCCCTGCTTGCCGTACTGCGAACCGCCGCGCGAACGCATGCGGGCCTTGGCGTGCACATGCTCGGCCGGGACATCTAGGATGCGCGGCGCGATGGCCAAGATGTCGAGCATGCGGGCCTGGGCCAGCGCGGGGTCGATGGTCTTGGGCGCGGCGTATTCGGCGATGACGAGCCAGCGGCCCGGCGTCTGCGGGCAGCCCTCGTACAGGTCGATGGCGGCGGAGTAGTCGGGTAGGTCGGCGTCGTAGACGCGGTAGCAGCTCACGCCCTCGCGCTTCGCCCACTTGCGACGCAGGCGTGCGTTCTTGCGCAGGCGGTTAGCGAACTGCTCGGACTCGGGGATGAGCACGGGCAGCGGCTTGCCGTCGCCCAGGTCGAGCGTGGCGGCAGGTTCGGGCATGGGGGAAGCGGCGGCTTTGTCGTTGACTTCGTTGGCATTCGCAATTTCGGCCTCGGCATCTGCGCTGGTCGCAGCTTCGAATGCCGCAGCGGCGTGGTCGAGCGAGGGCCAAACCTCAATAGCCGCCTCCTCGTTATTGGGCATGACGGCGATCGAGCGCTCGGGCTCGGCGTGGAGCGCGCGGGCCAGCAATCCGTCGCGGGTGAGCGCGGCGACCGGCGCCGAAGCGAGCTCGGGCGCGCGGCGCAGGTCGCCGACGAGCGTCATAGTGTCATGCATGAGCGAAAGCGGTGTCTCGGTGGTGTCTGCGACCACGGCGGCACCGGCGACGGCGCCCGCGTGGTCCAGTACGGTGGCGGACTTGTCGGCGCAAAAATCGACAAAGCGCTTGTAGCCAGCGCACTTGACCATGCGCTCGGCAGTCTTGCGGGCGGCGGGGTCAACATCCACGGCAACGATGCGCGCCTGGCGCTCGCGCGCCGTCGCCTCGCGCTCGCGCGCCTCGGCAAGCAGTTGTTCCCATAGGTCGGCATCATGCAGCTGCCAGCCCTCAAAACCCCAGTGCTTGCGTGCGGCACCCGGGGCGCGGTCGGTCAGGATATTCACGGCCTCCAGCAGCAGACCGCCGCCGGCGCACGAGGCATCGATCAGCGTGGGCAGGGCTTCGTTCTCGTAATCATCGGCCGTCAGCTCGCGCTCGCACAGTGCGGTCCAGCCGACCTGCGCCAGCACCAGGGCGGCGTAGTCGGGGCGCAACACGTGCGCGCCCTCGCCGGCACGGGTCGCCGCGGGCGGCAGGCGCTTGAACAGCGGGTCTCCCGAAAGGTCTAGGCTGATGCTCGCGCGGCGCTGGCGCAGCGAAAGCAGCAGGTGAACATCGGGGTCGGCGGCGTCGACATCGGCGCGACGGCCCGTGGTCTCGGCCAGACGGTCGCACAGCGCGTCCTTGGCGCGCAGGGCCGAGAAACGCGTGTTGCGCAGCTGCTCTGTCACGCCGCGGGCGGTAATGGCGATGGTGGCACCGGGGCGAACAATGCTCTCCCAGGCGATGTCGTAAACGCCGTCGTACAGTTCATCGGCATCCTGCGCCTCAAAGCGCCCGAGCACCGCAAACACGCGGCTCGCTAGGCGCGACCACAGACAGGCGCGGTAACCTTCTTCGAGCTCGCCCTCAAATGTAGCGCGGCCTTTCAGGCGGCGGACATGCGAAAGTCCGAGGCGTTTAAGCTCATCGGCGAGTGCGGACTCAAAGCCCTCGGGGCAGCTTGCGTAAAATTCCATGGGTGACCTCTCTGGTTGCGTCGCTCCATTATATGATGGATACTTCGTTTACTCTCGCCCCCGAAAGGAACCCATATGATTGATGCGTGCCCCGATTCCGCCGTGCTCTTTTTTGACGTGGACGGCACGCTGACGTCGTTCGATCCGGACAATATGACCGACAAGGACTTTTCGGCGGTTCACCCCTCGCAGGCGGTCGTCGAGGCGTTTCATCGTCTGCGCGACGCGGGACACCAGGCATTTATCTGCACGGGTCGTCCCCTGTGGCTCATCGCGGACGGCTTGCGTGCGCTCGACCCCGCGGGCATCGTTGCCATGGCAGGCGCCACGCTCGAGGTCGAGGGCCGCGTGGTGCATGAGGACTGCTTTGACGAGGACGTTATCGAGGAGCTTGCGCGCCGTATGGCCGCGGCAGGGATTGAGGCCTTTTTCGAGACCAACGTGGCTACTTTTGCCCTGGAACCCGCGGGTGTTGAGCAGTCGTCTCTGATCGGCACTTCTGTGGTGCACAGCACCGAGGAAATGCGCGTCGACGGCCGTCTGCGCGTGGGCAAGGTAGGCATCGTCGCGAGCGACCTGGCTCGCGTAGCCAACGATGATGGCTTTATCGATCGCGAGTTTGAGCTGTGCAACACCGGTGGTCAGAATCGCGAGCTGAGCCCCAAGGGCATCGACAAGGGCGTGGGCGTGGCGCGAGCGCTGGAATACCTGGGTCGCACCGGCAACGCGCGCACCTTTGGCTTTGGCGATTCGGGCAACGACCTGGGCATGCTTGCTGCCGTCGAGACGGCCGTGGCCATGGGCAACGCCATGCCCGAAGTCAAGGAGGTCGCCGACTACGTGACCGATGATGTCGCACACGACGGTACCGTCACAGCGATGCAGCATTTCGGCCTCATCTAATGAATCCCGCGTTCTGACGCTTGCTCAAACTGCGACTCTTTGCTTTTGCATGCTCAATCGATTTATCAATCCAAACACTGAGGTGTTTATACCGTTCGCCGAGAAGATAAAAACCCGCAGCTCACGCCTTGATAAACGTAGGTAAAGTGTTTAGCAGCTCAACGCCCATGTGCAAGCGAAAGGAATCAGGCAGATGGCAATCAAGGTGTTCGCTGACGGTGCAAACCTCGAGGGCATGCTCGACATGTACGAGAACGGCAACGTTCAGGGTTTCACGACCAACCCGTCCCTTATGAAGAAGGGCGGTGTGACGGATTACCGCGCGTTTGCCAAGGAGGTCCTGGCCCACATCACCGACGTTTCCGTCTCGTTTGAGGTCTTTGCCGACGACGTCGAGACCATGGAGGTTGAGGCTCGCGAGATCGCTACCTGGGCCGAGAACGTCTACGTCAAGATCCCGTGCGTGACCACCAAGGGCGAGTCCACCGCCGAGCTGGTCCGCAAGCTTTCGGCCGATGGCATCAAGGTTAACGTCACCACCATCTTTACGCCCGAGCAAGTCGACGAGATGGTCGAGGCCGTTGACGCCGAGACGCCGTCCATCATCTCGCTCTTTGCCGGCCGCATCGCCGATACCGGCGTCGATCCCATTCCGTTTATGACGGAGTCGGTTAAGAAGGCCGCTGCCAAGCCCAACTGCGAGGTCCTGTGGGCGTCCACGCGCGAGCTCATCAACATTTACCAGGCCGAGGCCTGCGGTTGCCAGATCATCACGGTGCCCAACAGCATCCTGGCCAAGCGCAAGAACATCGGCCGTGATCCGTACGAGGTCTCGCTCGACACCGTCCGCGGCTTTGCCAAGGATATCGCGGCTTTGGGCTTCCATATTCTGCCGTAAGCAAGGGTACCCCCTGCAGCGACGGGTCGCGCGCGCAGACGTGGTGTAAGAGTGTCCTGAGGTCC
>UMHP01004698.1_pt1 | contig 17941 bp, 18 predicted proteins | sample 1965571 | NCBI WGS metagenome assembly UMHP01 (sample SAMEA4836103, study PRJEB28245) | human gut metagenome | biome: gut microbiome; material: fecal sample | place: Denmark | collected 2008
CATTCCATTGGCGACCCTGATCAAAGCCGTGATCCACGCCTGGCCCGATGGGCAAATAGCGCAAGAATAATCTTCAGCCCGACGAACTGTTTCGCCGGGCTGATTTTTCAGGATTCCTGACGTAAATAGATAGCCCGATAACACATACTCACCAGCACTGCACCGCCGATAATATTACCCAGCATCACCGGGAGCAGATTGGCGGTAATAAAATGGCTTACCGTCAGTGCCGGAAAATTGTCTGCGCTACTGTGCGCCAGTTGCCAGAAGGGGGGAGGGGCGAAATGGCGAATGGCAATGGCGAACGGAATCACAAACAAATTGGCGATACAGTGCTCAAAGCCACTGGCGACAAACAGGGTGATGGGCAAAATCATGGCGACGATTTTGTCGCATAACGAACGCCCGCAATAACTCATCCAAAGCGCCAGGCAAACCATCAGATTGCACATAATGCCGAGGCTGACAGATTCAGTAAATGTATGATGCATTTTGCCCTCGGCGCAGTGTAAAACCGCGACTCCCCACATCGCGTTTTCACTCATCACCAGCCCGGAAAACCAGATTAACAAACTGAAACAGGCAATACCTGCCAGATTACCGCAGGCCACCAGAAGTGCGTTAATCAGCCAAGTTCGCCAACTAATAACGCCCCGACTTTTTGCCATCACCGTCATTACCGACGAGGTGAACAGGCTGGTGCCGCAAACCGCCAGCAAAATAAAGCCGAGTGTAAAGCAAAGGCCGCCCACCAGATGGGTTAATGCCTGTGAAGACGGGGCATCGGCGATAACGGAAAGGTAAAAAGTAAATCCGATCGCCATAAACACGCCAGCGGACATCGCCATTAAAAAGACCGACACTTTACTGCGGGCAATTTTATGGGCGGCAATCCGTTCAGCGATTGCCGCTTTTCTGGCGCTCAACTGCAAGTCGAAAGAGAGTTTGTTTCTCATGCATACTCCTGCAAAAGCAGATTACAACACCTCGCGAACCGAGATCCCCAGACGCTGCATTCGTGACAGCAGCGTGGTGCGCTTCATCCCTAATCGTGTCGCCGCGCCACGGGGCCCGGCAACAATGCCATTGGTTTCTCGCAATACCTGAACAATGCGCTGACGTTCTTCTTCGTCATTCTCTGGCGTCGTCGGGTGCAGCAACTGCGCCATTGAACTGCGAAGCGCTGAATCTTCATTTAGCGTCGGCAGTAAACGGCTTTGTCGGACATTTAGATGTAAATTCAGACTGTTACCACGAGTCAACAGTACCGCCCGCTCAATCACGTTTTCCAGCTCGCGCACGTTGCCCGGCCAATCCCACGACATCAACTGGCGTAGTGCCTCGGTCGGGATGGCGTCAATTGCGCGATTCATATGGCGCGCCATTTTTTGCGTGAAATGCTTTGCTAAAAGAGGGATATCTTCCGGACGGTCGCGCAGCGGCGGCAATTCCAGTGGGAAGACATTCAGGCGATAAAAGAGATCGCTGCGAAACTGGCGATCTTCAACCATTTGCCACAAATCACGGTTGGTGGCGGCAATGACTCTGACATTTACCGGGATCGTTCTACTCCCGCCGAGACGCTCAATCTCCCGTTCCTGCAATACGCGCAGCAGTTTAGGCTGAAGTTCTAACGGCAGATCGCCAATTTCATCGAGAAACAACGTGCCGCCATCGGCAATTTCAAAACGACCACGATGGGTATTAATCGCACCAGTAAACGCCCCTTTGTCATGACCGAATAACTCACTTTCCAGAAGACTGGCGGGGATGGCAGCGCAGTTGATTTTGACCAGCGGCTTGTCGCGTCGCGGGCTAAGTTGATGGATCGCTCTGGCGATCACCTCTTTGCCGGTTCCGGTTTCACCGCAAATCAACACCGTACTGTCGCTCTTCGCCACAATATCTACCTGCTGGAGTAGGTCTTCCATTGCCTGGCTTTGATAGATAATGTCACCGATGCCCAGATTCGAAAGGAGCTGCTCGCTAAGCTGGTGGTTTTCTTGCTGCAAACTTTCCTGCAAATCGGTCATGCTACGCCAGGCATCGGCATTGCCAACGGCAATAGCGATGCGATCGGCTATGTGTTGTAGTAGCTGGCAGTTTTCCTCACTAAAGAGAGTGGAAGAGGTATGCGCCAGCAACAATGCACCCGGTGTATGGTTGCCAAAGGTAAGCGGTATAAGGAGCGCAGATTCGCAGCCGTTAGATGCAAGTAAGAGTAATAACGGGTCGCGTTGCCAGAGAAACAGATCGTCTGCACGGTGCGTCAAGGTCGGTTGTCGGGTTTGTAGCGTTTGTGTCAGCAATACACTGTCGCCAGGCATATTGCGTGGCAGACACGCACAATGTGAGGCAGAAAGATCGCTGCACCACAGGCTAAACTTCTCGTTCTTTCGATGATCGCCCAGTACCATACTGACTGAAGCCAGACCGAAAAAATGATGGATCTCACGAGCGACGTCAGCGATCAGATCGTCGAGATCAAGATGTGACAGCACTGCATTAGTAATATCAACCAGTACCCGATGATGATCGCGATCTTTCTCCAGCAAACGCAGCGCCACCTGCTGTTCTTCATCATTGAGCCATGATTGCAGAACCGGGGTGATTATCCGCGCCAGCCAGTTAAACAGTGTGCAATCCTGGGGAGTAAAACGACTGCCGTGGGTGCGAATAAAGCGTAGCTCCGCCATTCCACTACTGCCGAGAAGGACGGCGTGACGCGAATAATCGACCATCTCGCCCTGATACTCTGTTGTTGCCGTCACATCGCTGCCATCATCATGGTAGCGGTAATAGAAGTTGCTTTTGAGAACATGCAGTTCAATAAGTTGTACCGGGCTGAACGGCGGCGGCAGCGGGATGAAGGCGCGTAATAAAGACGCCTTACCGTGTTTCTGCGCTAACCGCTCCGCGAGCATTCCGTTTACCGCTTCAATTGTTATTCCTTGCGGCGGAGCAAACATCGCCTCGTCTGACATAGCCATCAACAGTCCTTATTAATGAGAAATCCTTCTCACGTAATTTTTCTGGCCATCAGATAGATGGCCGGTTCCTGCACAATTTCATCCAACAGATGAATGAATTGAATGCTACGCGCCTGCCACACAGACGTCGCGTCATCCGCCAGTGGCGCGAATGCCCGGGTCAACAGGGCGGTGTGGCTGGCGTCAATAACAATCTCACCAAAAGTCATCACCCCCAGCATCTTACGTCGGGCTTGCTCCTCTTCGACCAGTGCAAGCCAATCTTCGTATTCCGTCAGTGGGCAGGGGAAGGCGACATTCAGACAATCAATCACGCCAACGTGATGACCGATAGCCAGCGAGTAATACATTACCTGAGAGCTGTGTTCCGGCATCTCGTCGCTACTGGCGACAAACTTTTTTCGCAGCGTCCAGAAAACAATTTCCCCGCACTCTTCAGTCATGTAACCCCCGGAGTACGAGAAAGAGTTGCTGAACGATACTATTGAGACGTGGATCGTCGGCATCGCGCAACCAGGTGTTAACCCGATTTCCTGTAGGATCGTCGCTTAAATGGCGCAGGAGCCGATCGCAAATTTCTCGCCCCTGACGATAGCCCGCCAGCCGCCGCGCTTCTCGCTCAATGGCGATACGCTGTGATGGCGGGATCTGCGGCCACAACGGTTGCATAGTCACCCCGGTGGGATCGCGATAATCCACCGCGTGAATCTTCTGTTGCAGCAAACCGAGCGCCACGGCGAAACCGTGAATGGTGGCGGCCGGTGTTGGCGGGCAGCCGGGGATCCAAACATCAATGGGGACAATGGTGTCGCTACCGCCCCAGACGCTGTAGAGATCGTGGAAAATACCGCCGCCGACACCGCACGCGCCGTAGGAAACACAAATTTTATGATCGGGGGCAGACTCATACGCCCGAAGTGCAGGCATACGCATCGCCCGGGTGACTGCGCCAGTAAATAACAAAATATCGGCGTGACGCGGTGATGAAACAACCTTAATGCCAAAACGTTCTGCGTCGAATACGGGTGTGATGGCGGCAAAAATTTCGATTTCACAGGCGTTGCAGCCGCCGCAATCGACGCGATAAACGTAAGCCGAGCGACGGATATCCTGTAGCAAATGCCGCTTCATCTTTTGCGTTTGCTCATCCAGCGTGATGGGCTGGCTGACATGTTGTGTAAGCACTGGACTCATAGCTGCTCCTTAGCCACCAGCGGTACATCTGTATCGTCGTTGATCAGCGTCGCGCGTTGTTTGCACTCCGGGCAGACGCTCGCTTGCGCCCGCAACATTTCGCGGTTTTGTGGCGCATTTTGTTGCTGTGCCAACAATTCAGCAGCCAGTGCGACGGTTTTTTGCGGGGCAAACGGGCGTTCGCAACGGCTGCAACGTTGTAGATGGAACGTCGCGCGGGTATAGAGATCGGCTTTATTGGTGACGGTCAGTTCAAAGTTATTGGTAAGCTGGATGGCTCTGGTCGGGCACACTTCTTCACAACGTCCGCAGTAAATACAACGCCCCAGATAGAGCTGCCAGGTGCGCGAATTTTGCTGGTCGTCGGTCTGGATAGTCAGCGCATTTGCCGGACAAGCACAGGCGCAGGCACCGCAGGCAATACATTGGCTGGGCATCAGGTCCGGTTTCCCGCGAAAGCCTGGGCTGACCTCCAGTGGCGCGAAGGGATATTTCACCGTCGCGGTTCCGGCGCGCATAATAGTTTTCAGTAACTTCAGCATCTTCTGTCCTTACTTCAGCGGCGAACGGTTACGATCAATGCCGTAGCGTTCGATCTCTTTATACGGCACGGTTTTTGACTGGCGCTTGCGCACATCTACCAGCGTCACACGGTCGGTACAGGAGTAGCAGGGATCAAGGCTACCGATAATCAGCGGTGCGTCAGAAACGGTATTGCCGCGTAGCATGTAACGCAGCACTGGCCAGTTGGCGTAGGTGGCGGCACGACAGCGCCAGCGGAACAATTTTTGGTTATCACCGAGCATGCTCCAGTGCACGTCTTCACCGCGTGGCGCTTCAACAAAGCCCAGCGCGAATGCGTGAGGTTTATAGCTAAAGCCTTCGGTCAGCAGCGGGGTATCCGGCATGTTGTCGAGGGCAAATTCCAGCATTGCCAGCGAATCAAACGTCTCTTTGACACGGACCATCACGCGGGAGAAAACATCGCCGCCGGTGAAGGTAAACAGTGTTTTTGGAATATTGCCGTAGTCGGCGTAGGGGTGATCAAAGCGCAAATCACGGGCAAAACCACTGCCGCGGATCAGCGGCCCTACAGGGCTATAATCACGGGCGATTTGTCGGTCGAGAATGCCAATGCCCTGAGTGCGTTGTTCCATATTCGGCGTAGCAAGCAGCATCTCTACCAGCTCCGACACGTCGGCGCGCATCTCGCGCACCAGTTTCAGCGTTTGCAGACGTTGCTCTTTGAGAATATCGCGGCGAACACCACCAATCAGATTCAGACCGTAGGTTTTACGCGACCCGGTCAGCAATTCCGCCATCGTCATCGACTTTTCCCGCACGCGGAAAAATTGCATAAAGCCGGTATCAAAACCAACAAAATGGCAGGAGAGGCCAAGGTTGAGCAAATGACTGTGTAGCCGTTCGACTTCCAGCAGAATCGAGCGAATGGTATGCGCTCGTTGCGGCACCTCAATCCCCAGTGCATTTTCAACCGAGTTGGTATAGGCCACACTGTGGGCAAAACCGCAAATCCCACACACGCGGTCTGATAAGAAGGTCACTTCGTTGTAGCCCATCCGCGTTTCTGCCAGTTTCTCCATGCCGCGATGGACATAAAACAGGCGGTAATCAGCATCGACAATTTGCTCGCCATCCACAAACAAGCGGAAGTGACCCGGTTCATCGGAGGTGATATGCAGCGGGCCGACAGGGATCACCTGCGCATCGCTGTTGCCCTCATTGATAAACGGATACGTTTCGGAATCAGTCGTCGGTTCAGGGCGCAGTCGATAATCCATCGCATCTTTGCGCAGCGGATGCATATCTTCCGGCCAGTCATCGGGCAACACCAGGCGACGCTGATCCGGCAGGCCAACCGGAATCAGCCCGTACATATCGCGAATTTCTCGCTCGCCCCAGACCGCGGCAGGGACGCGCGGTGTGACTGACGGAAACTCCCGACTGTCGGCATCGACCAGTGCCTTCACTACGATCCAGCATTTTTCGGCCCCTTCCATAGAAAGGGCATAATAAACCGCGTAATGACCGTTAAGTGTCCGCTCGTCGTTGCCAAACAGGACCGGAAGCCAGCCATCATGTTGATAATAAAGATAATGTACAACGTCAGGCAGCAGATTGATTTTCACCGTAATGGTGACCTGTTCAGGCGTTTGTCGCTCTTCATCCAGCACCGCGCCGGGGAACTGCGTTTTCAGGGCGGCGAGAATCGCTTCGCCACGATTTGACGATGAATTAACGTTCACTGTGTTTCTCCGAAACAGATGCGGTGCCTGAAGGCAAAAAATCATGCCAGGTGCTACGTTGTGCAGGCAGGTCGTGCGTCCCTGAGAGGACTATAGTGGAAGCGCCCGCCAGGATCCTGATGACAGGTTGTGGAATATGCGTTCCCATCGCCAGCATCATGACCAGCAGAATCACCATTGGCGAGGTGGTCAACCAGCCGAGATCACCCCGGTTAACGGCCTGCGGCGGTTTCGCCATTAACACCCGCGCTGCCATCCGTACCAGGCCCGCCAGCACCAGCGTTAACAGCAATAACAGCAGGACGATAATCAGCAGGTGATTACGTGCCAGTCCGGCGGTAATGGTCATAAATTCGCTAAGAAAAATGTTGAAGGGCGGCATCCCTGCCAGCGCCAGCGCACCGCCGCCAAACAGCACGGCGGTAAATGGCATGATTTTGAGCATCCCACAGACGACGTTGAGATCGCGCGTGCCGTACTTGAGCAGTACATTGCCGGAACCGCAGAACAGCAGCGTTTTTGCCAGACTGTGGTTTAAGATGTGCAGCAGCGCGGCAAAAATTCCCAGCGGCCCGCCAATGCCTAGCGCCACCGCGACCAGCCCCATGTTCTCCACGCTGGAGTACGCCAGCAGACGCTTAATGTCCCGCTGTACCAGAATGAAAAATGCCGCCACGGCAACCGACAACATGCCGAAGATGAGCAACAACCGGTTGGGGAAATCGCTGCCGATGGCTTGGCAAATAATGATGTAATAGCGAATCAGCACCAACAGCGCGCAGTTCAGCAATACGGCGGAGAGCAGGGCGCTGACCGGACTCGGCGCTTCACTGTGAGCATCCGGCAGCCAGGCGTGCATGGGAAATAGCCCGGTTTTGGTACCAAAGCCAATTAGCAAAAACACAAAGGCCAACAGCATTAATGTTGGGTCAAGCAAGGACGATTGCTTAAGAACCTCGCTCCAGAATATCGCCATTTCTGCCTGCGGCATAACGCTGGCGGCGTTGGCGTATACCAGCACGGTACCGAACAGACCAAAAGCGACACCAACAGTACAAATAATGATGTACTTCCATGCAGCTTCCAGCGATGAACGCTGACCGTAAATGCCTACCAGAAACGCCGAGCTTAAGGTGGTGGCTTCGATCGCCGCCCACATCACAATCAGGTTATTGCTGGTAACAACCAGCAGCATGGTGAACAAAAACAGATGGAAGAAACCGTAGTAATCGCACAGCGTAACGGGTGAAAGCTCGCCGTGTGCCACTTCATGACGCATGTAGCCAATCGAGTAAATACCGGTGAGAAAGCCAATCACACCAAGAATGGCGAGGAACAAACCGCCCAGACCATCAATATGAAGCCACAGTCCCGCAGCGAATATTTCTCCTGCATCAGCGGCAGTTTGGACCACCCAGAGTGCCAGAATCAGCAGCAGTGTGATCCCTAAGCTATGTAATACGGTCACCGTGCGAGTCGCAGAAAGTCTCCGTTTCCGGCAGGCAAAACAGAGCAGCGAAAAAAGCAGCGGCGTGAGCAGGAGTAAAGCGAACATCACAGAATAACTCATCTCATTATCCCTTCAGCGCGGTCAAGTTGTTCACGTCCAGCGTGCCGTGGGTACGCCATATTTTTCTTGCCAGTAACACCATCACAATGACGGCGAAGATGGCGTCGGTAGCGATACCTATTTCCACCAGTTCCGGTGCTCGCCAGGCAAGAAGCGCCAGCACCAGATGGGAGCCGTTTTCCATCAGGCAGTAACCAAAAATTTGCCGCAGGATATTGCGCTGGCTGACAATGCACAGCAGGCCAAGCAGAAAATGACCTAACGCTACCGCCAGCGCCGGTTTCAGCCCGGTAGCCATCGGTAGCTTCACGGGCTGAACGACAAATGCGCAAAGCAGGACAATTAACGCCGCGAGCAGTGCCATCATTGCCGGACCGAATAACGCTTTTTCCGGGATGTTCTGGGGAATATTTCGTGCAGCGTAAGTCATGATTAACGGTACCAGCAGCACTTTGGTGATAAAGGCGCTGGCGGACCAGATCAGCAGTTGCTCTGCGGCGAACAGGCACGAGAGGGTGGCGAAAATAGACACCAGCACCAGTGACTGGCAGGCGTAAAATCCGCATGACAGGCGATAGCTTTTGACGCTAATCACAAACAGTGATGTCAGCATCATCAGTCCCGCCAGATTATTTACGATCATAGAACCGGTCATTCATCATCTCCTTACTGCAACCAGGTCGCGGCGATTACGCTGGAAATCAGCGACATCACAATCAGTACAATCAACACCAGGCGCATTGACCCTGGCAGCGGTGCGGCATCGGCGACGGCCTCGCTCGGTTTGCCAGGCACGACGCGACCAAACCAGCGAATAAACCAGGCGAAACTGGCGACCGATTCAATCATCAGCAGAATCATGGCGGGCAGCAGGATCCAGTACTCCACTGACAACGCAAAACCGGCAGCAAACAGCGGGAATTTACTGAAGAAGCCGTTGAACGGCGGCACGCCGGTAATTGCCAGCGCTGCCACGCAGAAACCCACGCCAGGCAACGGCAGGGTGTGCAATACGCCACGCAGACGCGGCAACAAGCGCGTGCCGCAGCTGTAACTCAGCGCACCTGCTACAAGGAAAAACAGGCTTTTAGCGAACGCGTGGTTGACGATGTAGGCGATGCTACCCTCCAGCGCCAGCCGCGAGCCGAAGATGGAGAGCGACAAGCCGAAGAACATCCAGCCAAGTTGAGTGATGGTCGACCAGGCCAGCAACCGCTTCATATCCTGCTGTGGCAAATACATCAGAAATCCATAAAGAATGGTGACCAGGGCCATGACCATGCCAACGCCGCCAATCACATGCGGGATATTGCCGCCGTCGATAATGGCGCGGGCAAAAATGTAAACGCCCACTTTCACCATCGATGCGGCGTGGAGATAGGCGCTGATCGGTGTTGGCGCTTCCATTGCGTCCGGTAGCCACGCTTGCATCGGTAGCTGGGCCGATTTCCCCCACGCGGCAAACAGGATGCCGCCATAAACCAGATAACGTGCGTCGCCGTGTAACTCGCTCATCGCGCTAAGCGCAAACGTTCCGGTCTGCAAAAACAGCGTGGCGGCGGCAAGATACAACCCCAACGAGCCGATATGAGTGATAAGTAACGCTTTTAGTGCTGAACGCTGCGCTTTATCGCTCTGGTAATAACTGATCAACGCCCAGGAGCAGCCGCCCGTAATTTCAAAAAACAACAACTGACCGAGCAGCGTCGAGGAGAGTACCAGTCCCGCCATCGCGCCGATAAACACCAGCAAAAATGCGTAATAACGATTCGTGCCGTTATGCGGGTGTTCGCGATTTTTATCCGTCAGATAACCCGTGGAGTAGATCGTGACCAGCAAACCGAGAAACACCACCACAAACAGAATCAGCGTACTCACGCGATCAATGACCAGGCCAAACAATGCCACATCCCCCACGTTGACCAACGTCAACGTGACGGCAACTTTATCGGCCTGATAAAACGCGGAGATCAGCGACAACATGCACAGCGTGGTCAGTGCGGCGAACAAAACCCCCATTCGGCGGCCCGACGTTGTGGCGAAAACGAAACGACCAGTGCGCCGATAAAAGGCAGCATTAACGTCGTCAGAGCAAGATTTTCCATATTCCGTCAGTGCTCCTTACAGACCGGTTAACCAGAAGACCCATGCAAGCGCAGCAAGGCTGAAGCCAAGCCAGGTCACATGGTGAATGAGTAAAAAACGCCCGCGTGCCAGCGTGTTTTCTGCGATTGAAGCCAGTACAAAAATCAGCAAAACCTTGAGCAGCGTAACGACAAGTGAAGTCAGCAGGCAGGTGAGAGAAAGTTCTTGCGCGCGCCCAAAGGGCAGAAACAGGGCCACAAACAGTGCTGCCATCACGACCTGTTTCAGCCCCAGCCCCCATTTCGCCAACGCCAGCCCGGCACCGGAATATTCGGTCAGCGGGCCTTCCTGTAATTCCTGTTCTGCTTCAGCAACATCAAAGGGAATTTTTCCCATCTCTATGAAGCAGGCAAAACCACAGGCCAGTAACGCCAGTACGGTGGTTAGCGGCGAGTTCCAGCCCATCGCCAGCGTATTGCTGATCATCTCGATATGCGTGGAATCCGCTATCAGCGCCAATACCAGCAGTGAGAGAATGAGCATGGGTTCGACCAGAATGCCGAGCGTCAACTCGCGACTGGCACCGACTCCCGCAAACGGGCTTCCGGTATCCAGCCCTGAAAGAGCAAAGAAAAAACGAAACAGGGCAAGAAGATAGATAAGGGTGATCAGATCGCCGCCGCCCGCAAAAGGGGAAACGGTAATAAATAGTGGTAGGGCCATCGCCAGCACCAGCATGCTGCTGATTAATACCCACGGCATCAGGCGGAACATCAGACCTGAAGATGTCGGCGCAACTTCCTGGCGTTTAAACAGTTTGTGGATATCGCGATAATCCTGCCAGATCCCCGGTCCGCGGCGGGAGTGCATTCGCGCGCGTATCTGCCGGGAAATACCCGTAAAAAGTGGGGTTAGCATCAGCAGAATCACGGCCTGTGCTAACGCAAAAATGACCAGATATCCGTCGCAAAGAGTTTGTCTCATGGTGATTTCCTTAGACGGCAATAGCGATTAGCAGCACAACCAGTGCGGCAACCACATACAGGCAATAGAGACGAAAGTCGCCGCTTTGCAGATGCTGTATTTCTTTGGCCAGCCGTTGGGTGGCGCTCACGATGGGGCGGATCACCCGCTCATCCCAGAAGGGTTCTGTGCTCTGAGCCCTGGCGGTGACGTGCGCAAGACCTTTATTTAGCCTCAGCGTAGGGTCGAGCTGTTGTCGTAGACGAAATAGCGCAGAAAAGACCACACGCAGCGGCTGCATCACGCCATTGCCTGACGGGGCCATCGCATTTTCCCAGCCGTAGCCGCATGCCCAGGCATCTCCTGTGCGACGAAACGCTGCGCGGCGCGAACGACACCACAGCCAGTAAAGGCCAGGCAGCAAAGGCATCGCCAGTAGTAACAGCAACAGTAATGAGGGAGTGACCCGTGTATGAAACGTGCCGGGTACAAGTGCTATTCCGCTGGCGACAGTGACGGGAGGGGTATCGGTAAAGGCATGGGCAATATGCATTATCTTCGGTGCCAGCCAACTGGCACTAAGCGCAATTAATACGCAGAGTGCCGCGAGCAGTAGCATGGCGACGATCATCGTATTTGGCACTTCCTGTGCCTCTTCAGCGTGTGTACTGCGCGGCGCACCACAGAAAGTAATACCGTACATTTTGACGAAGCACATTACTGCCAGCCCACCAGTGACTGCCAGCATCACCATAGCAATAGGACCCGCAAGTTGTAGCGCTACGGCTTCCACACGACTTAGTGAGAACAGCGACTGCCAGGTGTACCATTCGCTGATAAAACCATTCAGCGGAGGAAGGGCTGATATCGCGAGGCAACCAATCAGGCATGCTGCGGCTGTCCACGGCATCCGTTTCGCCAGTGCCCCCATTTTTTCCATGTCGTGGGTATGCAAACGCGAAATAATCGCGCCCGCGCCGAGAAATAGCAGCCCTTTGAACAGCGCATGGTTGAGCAGATGAAACAGTGCGCCGAGCAGTCCAACCACGGTGAGCAGCGGGTCGTGCAGTGACAGACCGACCATCGCCACACCGACTGCCAGCAAAATAATGCCGACGTTTTCGACGGTACTCCAGGCCAGCAGCCGTTTGATATCCTGTTCCGCCAGCGCATACAGCACGCCCAGGAGCGCGGAGATTGCGCCGATCGCCATCACCAGAATGCCCCACCACAGCGGCAAACCCGTTTGCGCCAGCAGATCCATCGCTACTTTCAGGATGCCGAAAATACCGATTTTGACCATTACGCCAGACATCAACGCCGAAGCGTGCGATGGTGCGGCAGGGTGAGCGCGCGGCAACCAGCTGTGCAACGGCATCATCCCGGCTTTCGCGCCAAAACCGAAAAAGGCCAGCAGAAACACCGCCGACGCCAGCCCCGGAGAAAGTGAAAGCGTGCGAAACTGGCAAAATCGAGGCTGCCGCTTTCGCGCCCCATCAGCAAGAAGGCGATCATAATCAGCACCGATCCGGCGTGGGCGATAAAAAAGTAGAGCATGCCAGCGTTGATCGACGTTTTATCCTGCCTGGCAATGACCAGAAACCAGGAAGACAGCGACATCATTTCAAACAGCACGATGAACCAAAAAGCGTTGTCCATCACCAGCAGGGCAACCATCGATGCGATGAAAAGATTCATAAAGAAGCCCATCGCCGCCGCGCCTTTGCCCTCGTATTCGCGCATATAAGTCAATGAATAGAGCGAACAAACCACCACCAGCAAGGAGATAACCAGCACCATAAATGCCGAGAGGCTATCCATTCGCAGGGTTAAATCGGCAAAGTCAAAAGGGGTGGCAAAATGGGCGACTAAAGTTACACCAGCATGTAATTGCGTAATTCCGCTGATGATGCCAATCACGCCGCCCACCAGCGATGTGATGCCGGAAAGCTTAATAGCCAGTCTGTCCAGACCGAGTAAAAACAGCGAAGCCAGACTGGCAAACAGATAGAGGATCAGCGACCAGGTTAATAATTGCAGGGCATCCATTAGCGTTGCTCCTGAGTGAGGGAAAGGGGATCCTCCCCGCCATTGGCAAACCAGCTTGCGGCAAGGCGCTGTTTTTCTTTCATCTGACGTTGCAGGCTATCGTCGGTGATCAGCCGTAACGCCTGATTCGGGCAAGCGCGAACGCAGGCCGGACCTTCTGGCAAGAAATCACACAGGTCGCATTTCACCGCGACGGTCTGGACACCAGGTTCCCAGCGCAGCAACGCATGTTGGGGCAGCACGTTTTCTTCGCCGTTTTTGAGTGAGCCTTCAGCCTGAAAAACATATTGCGCATGGGCATTCACCGGACGGCTTCCTGAAGCGCTGATTGCGCCAAATGGGCAGACCACGGCGCAAAGCTTGCAGCCAATACAGAGGCTTTCGTTGAGTTGGATCGCATCATCCCTCTGAGAGATGGCATTGACCGGGCAGACCTGCAGGCAAGGGGCTTCCTCACAGTGATGACACACGACAGGGGCAGTGATTGTTGACGTCTTCGCCAGGGCCAGGCGCGGGTGTTGCTGTAAACCTTGCGTTTTATGCACGTCCGAACAGGCAGCGAGACAGGTATTACATCCTGTACACCACAGTGGTTCGGCCACCACAAAGCGGTTCATGTCGGCTCCTTGAAAATGATATGAAACATTGCATTTCATATTGCATAAAGGATGCCATTCTGATTAACTCAATATATTCAATAAGTTATGTATTAACTGGATTCTGAACGGTACAAAAATGATGGTCATTAACGTTCAGCAAAAAATGGATTCGACACCCGTGTCGCAGGGGAAAGCGAGAATGTGATCTTGATCACGAGAAGTGAGGTATGCTGGCCGCAAGCGCAGCCAGCACGGAATGGAGCAAAGTAATCAGGCGTGTTCTTTCAGCCAGTTCAGCACAACGTCGTGGTGATTGCTGGTTTTGAAATCGTCAAAGACATGTTCGATTTTGCCATCAGCGTCAATCAGGAAGCTGATGCGATGAATGCCATCGTAGGTTTTGCCCATGAAGGACTTTTCACCCCAGACGCCGAATTGTTCGCACACCTGGTGGTCCTCATCAGACAGGAGCGTAAAGTTAAGCAGCTCTTTTTCCGCAAAACGGGAGAGTTTTTCGGGTTTATCGGTGCTGATACCCAGCACATCAACGCCCGCTTTTTTCAACTCATCCATGTTATCGCGTAAGCCGCAGGCCTGTACGGTACAGCCGGGGGTCATGGCTTTCGGGTAGAAATAAACCAGAACACGCTGTCCCTGGAAGTCGGTCAAATTAACTTGTTCTCCGTCTTGATCCGGCAAGCTAAATTTCGGTGCGATATCACCGGCTTTCAGTGGATTCATTACTTAACTCCATCCTGTTCATCATGTTGGGAATAATTGACGACGTTAATACTGCCTTGTGCATTGAGTTCTGTACATAGGGCTTTGAACGCTTGCTCAATATTTGCTGCGTCCGCAGATGCGGGGCTGTGGGCGGTTATCTGAATATGCAACTGCGCAGCCCGTTCATTTTCAGCAGGTTGCGTGCGCGACACCAGCTTCGCAATGTTCATATGATGCGCGTCGAAAAGTGCTGTGAAGCGTTCAATTAAATGCGGGGAGTCTGCCACATCGACCTGAACCCAGACAGATGCTGGCATTGGCGGACGCGGACGCGCCGTCGTGCGCTTCATCACGATTAAAAGATCCAGTTCGGCACCTTTCAACGGTAACGTTGATTCAATCAGAGTAATGGCATTCCATGAACCGGAAAGCAGCATAATAAACGTGAACTCTTCTCCCAGCATCGCCAGGCGACTGTCTTCAATATTACAGCCGCAACTACTGACATGACGGGTGATGGTGTTCACAATTCCAGGGCGATCGGCACCCAACGCAGTGATCACCAGATAATGTTGCGATGACAGTGTCAAACTGGTTATTCCTTTAAGGGGTGAGTTGTTCTTAAGGAAAGCATAAAAAAAACATGCATACAACAATCAGAACGGTTCTGTCTGCTTGCTTTTAATGCCATACCAAACGTACCATTGAGACACTTGTTTGCACAGAGGATGGCCCATGTTCACGGGAAGTATTGTCGCGATTGTTACTCCGATGGATGAAAAAGGTAATGTCTGTCGGGCTAGCTTGAAAAAACTGATTGATTATCATGTCGCCAGCGGTACTTCGGCGATCGTTTCTGTTGGCACCACTGGCGAGTCCGCTACCTTAAATCATGACGAACATGCTGATGTGGTGATGATGACGCTGGAGCTGGCTGATGGGCGCATTCCGGTAATTGCCGGGACCGGCGCTAACGCTACTGCGGAAGCCATTAGCCTGACGCAGCGCTTCAATGACAGTGGTATCGTCGGCTGCCTGACGGTAACCCCTTACTACAATCGTCCGTCGCAAGAAGGTTTGTATCAGCATTTCAAAGCCATCGCTGAGCATACTGACCTGCCGCAAATTCTGTATAATGTGCCGTCCCGTACTGGCTGCGATCTGCTCCCGGAAACGGTGGGCCGTCTGGCGAAAGTAAAAAATATTATCGGAATCAAAGAGGCAACAGGGAACTTAACGCGTGTAAACCAGATCAAAGAGCTGGTTTCAGATGATTTTGTTCTGCTGAGCGGCGATGATGCGAGCGCGCTGGACTTCATGCAATTGGGCGGTCATGGGGTTATTTCCGTTACGGCTAACGTCGCAGCGCGTGATATGGCCCAGATGTGCAAACTGGCAGCAGAAGGGCATTTTGCCGAGGCACGCGTTATTAATCAGCGTCTGATGCCATTACACAACAAACTATTTGTCGAACCCAATCCAATCCCGGTGAAATGGGCATGTAAGGAACTGGGTCTTGTGGCGACCGATACGCTGCGCCTGCCAATGACACCAATCACCGACAGTGGTCGTGAGACGGTCAGAGCGGCGCTTAAGCATGCCGGTTTGCTGTAAAGTTTAGGGAGATTTGATGGCTTACTCTGTTCAAAAGTCGCGCCTGGCAAAGGTTGCGGGTGTTTCGCTTGTTTTATTACTCGCTGCCTGTAGTTCTGACTCACGCTATAAGCGTCAGGTCAGTGGTGATGAAGCCTACCTGGAAGCGGCACCGCTTGCGGAGCTTCATGCCCCGGCTGGAATGATTTTGCCGGTGACCTCCGGTGATTATGCAATCCCGGTGACCAACGGTAGTGGTGCTGTCGGTAAGGCGCTGGACATTCGTCCACCAGCCCAGCCGCTGGCACTGGTTTCTGGCGCGCGTACCCAGTTCACGGGCGATACCGCTTCATTGCTGGTGGAAAATGGTCGTGGCAATACTCTGTGGCCGCAGGTGGTTAGCGTGCTGCAGGCGAAAAACTACACCATCACCCAACGTGATGATGCTGGTCAGACACTGACCACCGATTGGGTACAATGGAACCGTCTGGACGAAGACGAGCAGTATCGTGGTCGTTATCAAATCTCTGTTAAGCCGCAGGGTTATCAGCAGGCGGTTACGGTTAAACTGCTGAACCTGGAACAGGCGGGCAAACCGGTTGCAGACGCGGCTTCCATGCAGCGTTACAGCACGGAGATGATGAACGTTATTTCCGCCGGTCTGGATAAATCTGCCACTGACGCCGCGAACGCTGCGCAAAATCGTGCCTCCACCACTATGGACGTACAAAGTGCAGCTGATGACACCGGTTTACCAATGCTGGTCGTACGCGGGCCGTTCAATGTGGTTTGGCAACGTCTGCCAGCGGCGCTGGAAAAAGTGGGCATGAAAGTGACCGACAGCACCCGTTCGCAGGGCAACATGGCCGTAACTTATAAGCCGCTGTCTGACAGCGACTGGCAGGAACTGGGCGCGAGCGATCCAGGCCTGGCATCCGGTGACTATAAACTGCAGGTTGGCGATTTAGATAACCGCAGCAGCCTACAGTTCATCGATCCGAAAGGTCATACTCTGACTCAGAGTCAGAACGACGCGCTGGTAGCTGTCTTCCAGGCTGCGTTTAGCAAGTAAAAATACAGGGCTGGAATCATCCGGCCCTTTTTTCTGATATGATACGCAAACGTGTGCGTCTGCAGGAAAACGCGATTTTAGCGGTAATTCGCACGAAATTTGTTTGTCGGACGTAGTTCGGATAAGGCGTTCACGCCGCATCCGACAAAACATCCGGCACACCAGACAGCAAAAGATTTTAAAACGTTAATTCACACCCAGGAGTGATAAAGATGCAAAAGCAAGCTGAGTTGTATCGTGGTAAAGCGAAAACCGTATACAGCACGGAAAACCCGGACCTGTTGGTGCTCGAATTCCGCAATGATACGTCAGCAGGGGATGGCGCGCGCATTGAGCAGTTTGATCGCAAAGGTATGGTGAACAACAAGTTCAACTACTTCATTATGAGCAAACTGGCTGAAGCGGGTATCCCGACTCAAATGGAGCGTCTGCTCTCCGATACCGAATGTCTGGTGAAAAAGCTGGATATGGTGCCGGTTGAGTGTGTCGTGCGTAACCGTGCTGCTGGCTCTCTGGTGAAACGTCTTGGAATCGAAGAAGGTATTGAGCTGAACCCGCCGCTGTTCGATCTGTTCCTGAAAAACGACGCCATGCACGATCCGATGGTCAACGAATCTTACTGCGAAACCTTTGGCTGGGTGAGCAAAGAGAACCTGGCGCGTATGAAAGAGCTGACCTACAAAGCGAACGATGTGCTGAAAAAACTGTTCGATGATGCTGGTCTGATTCTGGTCGACTTCAAGCTGGAGTTTGGTCTGTACAAAGGTGAAGTGGTACTGGGCGATGAGTTTTCCCCGGACGGCAGCCGCCTGTGGGACAAAGAAACGCTGGAGAAA
>UMHP01034187.1_pt1 | contig 17637 bp, 19 predicted proteins | sample 1965571 | NCBI WGS metagenome assembly UMHP01 (sample SAMEA4836103, study PRJEB28245) | human gut metagenome | biome: gut microbiome; material: fecal sample | place: Denmark | collected 2008
CCGTCAGATACCTACCCTGTGTAGTCCCTTGTAAACTGTACTTTGCACCATTATAAAACTCTCTGGATCATCTACGCATTACGCTGTATACATGTTGTATACAGCGTAATAATATTTCCTTATTGTATTTCATCTGCAACGATTTTTCCCATTTCTATTATCTTTTCTCCCAGCCTTTTTGCTTTTTCAAGTGCTATTTTGTTCTCTATATCTATATATTGTGGTTTTACATCCTTTTATCACTACGCTGCTTTGATAGTGCCCTTCTGTACATGGCTGTGTTTTTTCCTCTTTTCTTCGCTCTTTTGATGTAGAAATCTCTTTTTAGTGCAGATAATTCCTTTTTCGTAGCCCAATTATATATCGGTATATCGCCTATTATTCTATTTAAAAATCTTGCGCTGTTTATGTGTAGAAACCTCTTGGTTCGCCACTATTACCTTTCCTGTCTCTGCCTATATAGCCTCTCTTTGTGCAAGAACAAGTATGTTAGTTGATCCACAACACCAATATATAGTGTTTTTGAAGCAATCCCTAAAAGGAGGTTTCTACACCGGAAAAATTTGAGCACCTCCTGCCGCAGAGATCACTTGCAGCAGCAAAAGGAGGTTTCTACACTCGCGGAAGGGAAATTTTTGTTTCACTCTCTCCCCTGCCTCTATGCATACTATCCTAATTCAAGCGCCGCCGTTTTCCGATGCTTGTGCAAAGAGAGGTTTCTACACCGGAAAAACCAGCTATAAAACTCTCCACCTATGCTTGCACGGCAATGTTCTCCCTTTATCGCAAAAGCAAGATTTCCACCCTGCACAATTTGTAGCCGCAACAGGCAGTATACAGAAAAAACTTTGAAAACAGAGATTCTTCCACGGCAAAAAAGAGGTTTCTACATGCTTATTTGGGCTGATTGGGCTGTAGCAATCTCTTTCTACAGCCTTTTAAACCTCTTGCATCCGATGTGGAAATCTCTTTCGGCAAGTGTTTTTTTCTCTCCGCTGGCATGTGGAAACCTCTCTTTCTACATATTATAATAAATAAGTAAAAAGTAAGATATAAGATAAATAATTGTAAAAGAGAAAAAAGCAAAATTAAAAAAATAGAAAAGCCCCAAACATTTTTCGTTGACAGTCGGCAAATAGTATAGTAATATTATCAGTATAATGATATTTGTGTACCTATTTGTATTGTAACATCTAACGAAAGGAATATATAGCTGTATATCGTAATTATTTTAAGCACCTCCTTGTACAGCTATAAGTAATGGATATGAACAAAACGAATTCGTCCATTGATGAAAACGAGGAATCTTTAGTTGGAGAGGTCCTTTCTGATGATGAGGTCCGCGAAAAAAAGCAAGCGATTGCGAAATGGCAGCACTCCCCTGTCGGCTTTGGCTCTTACATTACCAAAAGTAATGACCTGATCCAGCGGACAAAGTACTCTCTGCCCAGAAATGAGCAAAAGGTTCTCTTTATGCTCATGTCTAAAATCGACCAGAAAAATGATAAGGATGCATCCAAATATTATTCGATCACTTTCAATGATTTTGCCAAGTTGACCGGAGTGCGCACGGTGGATACGACCTATGCGCTGAATCTGAAGGAAACTATAGAAAATTTGGAAAATCGTACCTTCTGGGTCAAGAAAGAACCCGGCAGTAAGGTGTATCGCTCCATTTCCTGGCTGCAAAAAGGTTCTGAGGTCGATTTCGACAAGAAAGAGATTCGCCTGCGCTTTAACCAGGACATCTGGAAGGATATTGCGCAGCTTACCAGCAACTATACCTCTTACAGCATCGAATATCTGCTGATGATGAAAAGCACTTACTCTATGCGCGTTTATGAAATCATACTCTCCTATGACAATGGAAACAGAGACTATGGCTATACGAACGGCCTTGTATTCCAGCCGGTAAATGATGAGATCCTGAATAAGTTCTCCTCAAAGCGCGACGAGCTGACGGGTTATAAGTATAAAAAATTCAATATTGATGAGTTTAAAGGTCTGCTTTCTGCACCCACAGAGGCAGAGAGAGAGTCCACAAAGAGTAAAAAGAAAAAGGATCCGACATCTGCCGACAAGAAAAAGTTTGACCGGGAAAAACCGCTGTCTGAAAAGTACAAGACTTTTACAGAGTTTGAAAAGAATGTTTTAAAGACCGTTAAGAAAGAAATCAATGAGATGACGGATCTTTGGTTTGACTATGCCCCGGCGCGCAAGCGCGGTGTTCGCAAATACGAATACCTGTATATTTTCATCAAATACAAGACCAAAGCAGAAATGAGGGATGTCCGCTCCTATCATGATAGAAATACGCACGATGACGAAATTGTAAGGGATTCCAGAAAGAAGAAAACCCAGAGTACGGAAAAAGCAGCCCAGCATATTACAGAGCCATTTAGCACAGATATTTTGAAAATGAAGTATAGAAAAGCAACTACGGAGATCAGAAACAAAGCAGACTATGCTTCGTATGAGGATAAGCTGACGGACAACGAGAAAAATATCTGCAATGATATTTTCACATACACGGCTAAGATCCTGACAAACATCAACAAGCGTGACCAAGCGGAGGAAACACTGGATTCTTTAAACCGAATCATTCATGACAATGCAGGGCTGAAAACATGGGCCCTGGGACTGTGTGTAAAATTTACGGAGATGTTTGAAAAAGCAACCGAAAGGAAGTCTGCACAGTATTATCGCACGGTTGTTTATAACGATACGATTGAAAACAGTGCTTTGATCATCGCGGCTGGCAAGCAGAAGCTCGCATCGTTGGATCCGGCGGGAGTGTTTAAGTTTGATATGTCCGTCTTTGAGGATGTATAAGGATTATTTAGCAGCAGCCTGCAATATGCAGGCTGCTGCTTTTTGCTGTAAAGAAAAAAACAAAGATTATAAGTGACAAATAAATGCAAACCGAGAATAGCAACAAGAATTGAAAGATATGTTGACTCTGTCAGACTGTCGAAAAACTCTAGTAGGGGCGAGCAGTGCTCGCCCCTGCCCGTTTGCCTTGTAAGCAAGCTATCCCAGAAGATGCGTTGCTGCGGTAAGGTGGCGGGCAACCAATGGTCGCCCCTACACATGCAATAAGGCAAGAAGGCAATTTTTTTGACGGTCTGAACTCTGTTCCGTGCTGTGAAGCGCGGTGCGCGCATGTAAAGAAATGGCCTATACGAATGCAGACATATTAAATAACAGCAACAAGAATTGATAGACTTGAAATATCGTTATGGCAGGATGATACCCGGAAAAGAGAATTGACTTTACTTATATCTATGTTATAATTGAAATCACAATAAGCAGCAAAAGATGGCTGCAACTATTTTTGTGGTGAGGTATAGGCTTCAACATATTCAGCCACTGAAGTATGATAAAATCGAACAACCGGAATGGCAAAAAGACATGGAAAACCGATTACAAGAGAATCACGGAATGATAATTCACAGCAACAAGAATTGACGGACACATCCATAAATAGCAGTCTTTACAGAAATGAGGAATTGCCCAATGTCTGCAAAAATTATTACAATTGCCATTGAAAAGGGAGGCACGGGTAAAACCGTAACGGCCTCCAATCTTGCCTACCTGATGGGCGATGAGGGGAAAAAAGTTCTTTGCGTGGATACTGATCCGCAGGGAAATCTCACCAAAGCACTCAGCGGCGGCTTGAGCATCACAAGCGATGAATTCTACGGCAAGGCGCTTTATAATCTTTTCGACGGGTTCCTGTATCATAGCAAGACGCGAGACTTTATTGTGGAAACGCAGTATGAAAATGTGGATATGATCCCGTGCAATGCGCAGACGCCGCGAATCAATAAGCGCATTGAACTGCTGATTGGCGATGCAGAGCGCCTGAAGGACGGAGATCCGAGGAAGGTTTCTGGTATGGGGGATTTTCTGTACTATTTCCTCAATCAGGTGCGTGATGAGTACGATTACATTCTTATTGATACACAGCCTACGCGGGACAGCTTGTTGCTTTCCAATGCAATCTATGCAGCGGATTATATCCTGATTCCAGCCGGCTGTGAGGATAACTCCGAAGAATCGGCGTTTCGCCTTTATTATGAATGCAATAAGATGAAGCAAAGCTCCACTTCTCACCTGATGGGTGCCGGTGTGTTGTTGGTGAATGTAGACAAAAGCGCAGCAACAGACAAGAAGATTCAGGAACATTTTAAGGAAGAACTCGGCACATCGCTGTTCAGCGTTGCAATTCCCACAAGCAAGACGGTGAAAACATCCATTTCCCGCTTTTTGCCTGTGTGCTATATGGCAAAAACGCAGCCTGTGGCAAAAGCCTATGTGAAAGCCTACGAAGAGTTGAAAAAGCGTCTGGAGGTGAAATGATATGGGAATGAAAAGCCCCGCCAAAAAGAAGGAAATCGTAAAACGTTCCCGCCCGACGGATGCAGAGCTTGGCAAAATTGATTCCAATAATGGCGATGCAGGAAAAATTATCAGTGATCTGACCGCAGGGCATAAAAGCATTGAATACGAAGCTCGGGATATTGCACTGTACGATATTCGCGTAAACGCGGACAACGAAATCTTCCGGCAGGCAGATACCCAAGAGGATATTGTGCAGCTGGCGGAGGATATTCAGCGCAACGGCCTGATGCATAATTTGGTGGTGTTTCCGCAGGAAGAAAATGGAAAAACAGTGTATGTCCTTCTCTCCGGTGAGCGCCGCTACCGCGCGATGGAGTACCTCGAAAAGAGAGGAGACGCCACCTGGAACACCATCAAAAACTGCAATGTGATTACAACTAGTCTTTCGGACAATGAAAAAAAGGTGCTTTTATACAGTGCGAACCTGCAGGTCCGCGGCGGCTTTGCGGATGAACAGATCCGCCGCAAGGCCGTTGCAGAATTTGTGGTCTGCCTTCAGAACGAGCCGTTCAATATGACGGAAAAGGACGCTAAAAAGGCCATTAAGGAAGTGAGTGCAACCACAGCCAAGCAAATCGACCGTGATTTCCGCATTGAGGAAAAGCTGGACAAAGAGTTGCTTCGCCTTCTGGATAACAAGTTCCTGACCCGCATGGAGTGTGAAAGCTATATCACGCTGGAGCCGGAGGTGCAGCATAAAATTGCGCAGTGCTATCTGTTGCTGAGCGCGGTTGATGTGAGCAACTGTGACACCGATGCCCGGGAGCGCCTGCTGCAGGAATGCAACAGCATACATTATGACTTTATCCGGGCTATTGACAGAGCCAGAAAAACCAACGAGCCGGATGAGCGGGACGAACGCCTGGAGACTGCGTTTGCGGAGTGTGAAAACGCAATCCGCCTGCTGCAGAACAGGGTAGGGGAGTACCGTGACGCCGTCAGTCGGCATGATACGGAGAAGGCCGAGGAAATCGCAAAGGATGTGGCCAGGGATCAGGAGGCAAAGCGCGTCGAGAAAAAGGAGCAAAAGAGCGAGTCTGAAAGCGCGACCTTTGTGGAAAAGACGATCCAGCCTGTTGCCAATAAGATTTTTAAGAAAATGAGTTCAACCAGCTATAAGCGCGGCGTCAAAAAGATGTCTCAGGAGCGCCGTGATAATGATGTTGCGATTCTGAATGAACTGATCGAGCAGGCGCAAAGCCTCCGGGATTTGATTGAAGCCGCAAAGTAAGGCAGGGTAGGGGGAGACACTGTCCCGGTAACAAAGGCAACACCGCACAATTCCCGCCTTACGGCTTAAGCACCGCTCCGGCGGATCTCCGCGCCAAGAGCCGCCGCAAGCGGCGGTTGCGCTCCGAAGCGCCTCGCTGCGGCTCGGTGTGCGGTACGGCATCTGCGTTGCCAAAATGCTCGATAAGACATCCAGTATTATCTGCGCTTTTGGCTTAGCAGCTGCCGCACCTCGCTCGCCGTATCGGCACTTAGAATTATGCGGTATTGCCCAAAGGGTGATGCGAATGAAAGAAGAAAAAGTCAAGGTCAACCTTCGGGTAGGGCTCCTGATTCGGGAGACGCTTGTGGATGAGGCTGCTGTGGAGGATATCCGCGTAGGCACCCTGGCCAATCGGCTGCTCCAGTCCGAGATGGATAAGGTCATGAAGGTCGGTGCTGACAACTGCCTGATCATGAACAGCAGGGAATATCTGGCCAGCAAAGCAGAAATCGAGCAGAACAGGGCGGCCTACTATCTGTTTCCGGAAACAAAGGTTGTCAGTCGGTTTATTGCTACGCAGTTGGATGACAAGATCTATCCACAAATATCTTTTTACTTTTTGAAAGAGCAGATGGATGCGCTGGAAAAGCTGGTACGAAAGCAGCGGATACCGCAAACGATCCGAAACGGTGCGGTGCACTCCTATCGGTATGTTATTGCCGGTATGCTGCTGAATCATCCGCTTTGCCGTGCGCTGGGAGCATCCGCAAATAATGATTGAACCCAAAGCCCACAGCCGCCGCTGTGGGTGTTTTTTGTCTGCCGCTGCCTGCAGCAAAACGCGCTGCAGAGGCGTCCACGCACGCGCTCTGAGAGAGGGACGCGCTGAAGACGGTAAACAAAAAGCCCCCACCCGCAAATGTGGGCAGGGGAGAAGGGAGACGCAGCCTTGAAAAAATATAGGGGCGGCACACAGAAATATGCGGTGTTGCCTTAGAGCCAGGTACCCTTCCGCAGGTACTGCGGTCAGCATTTTGGTTTCGCCTTCCTTACAATTTGTTTCTATAGAGGGATATTTTTGCTTGCTTTTGAGTTGCGGTGCTATTATACTTTGTGACATAGAATGTGTAAAAAGTATTTACCGCATTATGACTATGTAATTTTGCTATGAATGAGGCTGCGCCTATGTATGTCGATTGGGAATACTACAAGATTTTTTACTTTGTCGCAAAATACCGCAATTTTACCAAGGCGGCCCGCGTGCTGGGCAGCAACCAGCCCAACATCACGCATACGATGAACAAGCTGGAGGATCAGCTGCACTGTGTGCTGTTTATCCGCTCCAACCGGGGTGTGACGCTGACGCCGGAGGGGGAGATGCTCTATACCCGCATTTCCTCGGCTGCTGTGCAGATACAAGATGCCGAGGAGGAGCTGAGCGCCAGCGCGACCTTTGAGCATGGCGCAATCAGTATCAGCGCAACCGAGACGGCGCTGAACATCTGCCTGTCGGAACGGCTGCGGGACTTCCATGCGCAGTACCCCGGTATCCGGCTGCGGATCTCCAACCATTCAACGCCGCAGGCGATTCAGGCTGTAAAAAACGGCGAGGTTGATTTCGCTGTTGTAACGACCCCCACCGGCGCAGAGGGGGAGCTGAAAAAAGTTGATTTGATGCCGTTCAACGAAATCCTGGTCGGAGGGAAAACCTTCACGGCGCTGGCAAGCCGGACGCTCTCGCTGCAGGAGCTTGACGCCTATCCGCTGATCATGCTGGGGAACGAGAGCATGAGCCGCCTGTTTTACCGGCAGTTTTTCCTTGAACACAGCGCAGACCTGAAGCCGGATATTGAGGCGGCCACCACAGACCAGATGATGACGCTGGTAAAGAGTGAGCTTGGCCTTGCCTTTGTGCCGGAGCCGATGGCCCGCAGCAGCCTGCAGCGCCGCAGCATTGTGCAGCTGACCCTGCGGGAGGAGATTCCGCAGCGCTCAGTAAGTCTGGTTTATGACCGGCACCGTCCGCTGAACACGGCGGCCCGGGAATTTCAAAAGCAGCTGCTGAATGCGGCCAGACAGGAAAAAGCAGAATAACGCAAAATGTGCCCGCGCAAGCAGGCACATTTTGCGTTATGGGATGTAGACAGCGGCAGTGTTTATGTCCAACCAGTGCATAAAGTGCTCCGGATCGGAACGCCGCCAAAATGCTGTTGCAAAAGGCGGGGAAAATGTCTATACTTGTACTATACAAACCAGCAGACGCGGTATTATACCCCGCTGCGGACACTTTGCAGAGCAACCAAAGGAGTCACTTGTATGGATAAGCAGAGCAGGACCTATCAGGCGTATGTGCAGATCCTCAAGGAGGAACTGATCCCTGCCATGGGCTGCACCGAACCGATTGCCATCGCCTACGCCGCCGCCAAGGCGCGGGATGTGCTTGGCGGCATGCCGGACAAAGTTGAGATCGGCGTGAGCAGCAACATTATCAAGAATGTCAAGAGCGTCATCGTGCCCAACACCGATGGCATGAAGGGCATTGAAGCCGCCGCAGCGGCAGGCGTCGTCGGCGGGCAGGCGGACAAGGCACTGGAGGTCATCGCAGCTGTAACAGCGGACCAGAAGGCTGCGATGCGCGCCTTCCTGAAGCAGGTGCCGGTCACGGTGAAGGCAATCGACAACGGCTTTATCTTCGACATTATTGTGACGCTGCAGCAGGGGATCGATTCTGCCGTGGTGCGCATCTGCCAGTACCACACGAATATTGTCCTGATCCAAAGAAACAGCGAAGTGCTGCTGGATCATACCGCGCAGGAGACAAAGCAGCTCTGCGGTGACGCCGCCCCTGCCGAGAGCGGTCTGACAGACCGGGCACTGCTGAACATTGCGGATATCTTTGCATTTGCCGATACCTGCGAGATCAACGACATCCGACCTTTGCTGGAAACCCAGATCCGGTACAACACCCGCATCTCGGAGGAGGGACTGCGAGGGGATTACGGTGCGAACATCGGCTCTACAATGCTGAAATTTTACGGCGAGGATGTGCGCAACCGCGCTATTGCCAAGGCAGCAGCAGGCTCTGATGCCCGTATGAGCGGCTGTGAGCTGCCAGTTGTCATCAACTCGGGCAGCGGCAATCAGGGCATCACGGTCTCGGTGCCGGTCATCGAGTATGCCAGAGAGCTGGGGGCATCCGATGAGACTCTCTGCCGCGCACTGGCCCTCTCCAACCTGATTGCGATCCACGAGAAGGCCGGTATAGGGCGGCTGTCCGCCTACTGCGGGGCCGTCAGCGCGGGCTGTGCTGCGGGCTGCGGCATTGCCTATCTGCAGGGCGCAGACCTGAAAGCGGTCTCCCACACCCTTGTCAATGCGCTGGCCATCGTTTCGGGTATTATCTGCGATGGTGCCAAGGCCAGTTGTGCGGCGAAGATCGCCTCCAGCGTGGAGGCGGGCATCCTGGGGTATCACATGTACAAAAACGGCCAGCAGTTCCGCAGTGGAGATGGCATCGTCACAAAGGGCGTTGAAAATACCATCCGTAATGTGGGACTGCTGGGCCGTGAGGGTATGCGCGAAACCGATAAAGAGATCGTGCGGATCATGCTGCAGGAGCCGTAAGGCCGCCGCAGTGGAAGACAGGGACTACTTATAGGAAGTGACCTTTATCCCGTATTCCTGCGCGGCCAGCTGCTCCCACCCGGAAAGCTGTGCTTTTGTCGGCGCTGCGGATGCAGACGGGCTTTCCCGCGCTCCTTTTGTAGGATTCTGTCCAAAGTGCGGCGCGTTCGCAGGAGATCTGCGGTTTGGCGTTTACATAGTTTTGGCGTATTTTTTCAATTCGTGCGGTAAGCATTTTCAAATCCCTCCATTCGGAAAACAAGCAACAGAAAAGCCAAAAGGCGTGCAGCACCCAATGAAGTGCGGCACGCCTTTGTGCGCAGACGAAAAAACGGGATCGCGCACCTTGCCTGTGCGTGACCCCGTTGTCCCGTTCCTATTCTGTGATGATGCTATGTTTATAGCACGAACCCTAAAAAATGCAAGCACTATTTCGAGAAATCGGGCCTGTATTACCGGTTCACGGTAAGGTCACGCTCGTTTTCGACGACTGCTTCTACCGCAAGCGCAAGGCCGCGCGCGATTTGATGCAGCTCCATGCTGGGGGTTCCCAGCGGCTTGCTGACGGCCTGCTCCATCGCATACGGCACATGGATAAAGCCGCCCCGCATAGCGGGATACTGCCTGTCGATGAGATAGAGCAGCGTATACATCAGGGAGTTGCACACAAAGGAGCCAGCGGTGTAGGAGAGGGCTGCTGGAATACCGGCGGCTCTCATTTTTTGCACCATGGCTTTTACGGGCAGAGAGGTAAAGTAGGCGGGCGCACCGTCCTTCCGGATCGGCTCGTCCACAGGCTGGTCGCCTGCATTGTCGGGGATGCTTGCGTCCGCAAGGTTGATGGCAACTCTTTCCGGCGTGATGGCGGACCGCCCGCCTGCCTGCCCGACACAGATGACCGCATCGGGCCGGTGCTCGTTTACGGCAGTTTCCAGAACGGTGCCGGAAAGAGCAAACCGGGTGGGAACCTGCAGCTTGATGATCTGTGCCCCGGCAATGGTGTCGGGCAGCAGTTTGACAGCCTCATAGGCCGGGTTGACGGTCTCTCCGCCGAACGGGTCAAAACCGGAGACAAGGATCTTCATGAAGGAAACCTCCGCGTATTATTTTCTGCGCACGGCAAAACCAAACACAGTGCCGCAGGCGCCGCCGACGATGTGCATAAAGTTGGCTACATTGTCCTGCACGAACAAAATATCATATACCTGCTGGCTCAGGTAGGGCGCACCGACAAGGATCAAAGTGATCGGAATACCGCCGTTCCGGCTGCCGTAGCGCTCCTCCAGCGGGGGCGCGATGACAAGGAAAAGCAGCATGTTGCCTATAAAGTGGTCCCAGCCTGCATGGCCCAGCACATGACCAAACAGCCGGACAAAAAACAGCGGATCGGCCAGCGAAGAACGATAGACGCTGAAAAGATGATAGGTCGTCCACCCATTGGTCAGGTGACCCAACTATTAACTTAAAGCAAAAGACCGAAGTTGTAAAGCCTTTTTTGGCTTTTACTTCGGTCTTTCTTTTTGGGGGCTGTGCAACAGCCCCGCGTGCACCCGTGCGCAATTGATAAGCAAATAAAGGGTCTCGCTATGACTGCGGCAAAAGCGGTCATGGCGGCTCAGCAGGGTTGGGTCTGCCGCAGCTTTAAAAAGTGGATCGTCATAACGGCGCAGGCAGCCAGACGGAAGTGTGTTTTTAGGACCTACTTTGTATTAACGCTTTATACATTGAGCCACGGCATATTTCAATTTCTGCAAATCCGTTTCGTCTGGGTGGGAAACAGCAGTATCAAAGTTTTCAATCATTTTGTCAACGTTTGGAATCGGCAGAGGGCTGTTTTTCATCTTTACATAGCGCTCCCGCACCGATTGCGGCATTTTCCCCTGGCACATGTAGGTGCCGATGACAGTATTGGAAGCACCGAGGCGTTTTTGAACGGAAGAAAGAATTTTGTCAAAATATTCCTGACTGCCGCCGAACCCGGCTGTGCCAAACAGGAACACCTCTTTGCCCTTGAGCGTTTTTAGGAAATCGGTGATTTCCTGATTGCAGCGCCCCTTGTCCGTCCAAAAGCCGATGAAAAGACGCTCTGCCTGCAGAGCCTCCTGTGACGGGGAACCGAAGAAACACAAATCTGCCTGAGGGAGAACGGAGGAAACAGCCTCGGCAAGCTGTTTAGTATTGCCGGTCCGGCTGCTGAATACAATAGCGTATTTCACAGGTCATACTTTCTCATAAATGCAATGGGTGCCCTGATGCTGCTGCAAGCCGCCAAGGCATTTTTTGTTGCAGCGAACACAGCGGTGAATCTCCTTGATCTGCCCGGAGGCCACTTTGTTCGGCCATTCCGGGTCAGCCAACAGCTGACGGCTCATGGCAGCACAGGTGATGCGTCCGCTTGCAAGCTGCTGCTCTACAAAATCAGGCTGATTCAGTCCGCCCACGCCAGTGATGGGCTTGTCCGTATACTGGCGCACCTCGTCGCAGAATTTCAGGAAGCAGCCCTGCTCTTTGAAGTACGGGTGGTTGGCCGGGGGAATGGTGTCCTCCAGACTGGAATGGTTCGCCAGCGTTACATGGAAGCTGGTCACACCGGCATCGGTCAGCAGCGGTACAAAAATACCCAGCTCGGACTCCACCACACCGGCATTGCCGTAGTGGGGATCTTCCTGCCGGACGGCCAGCTTGTAGTCGATGGGAATCTCCGGCAGGCGGCTGCGGATGGCCTTGACGGCCTCCACCGCAAAGCGGGCACGGTTCTCGGCGCTGCCGCCGTATTCATCCGTGCGATGGTTAAAGACAGTGGAGCTGAAGCTGCCGCACATGCGGTCACCGTGGACCTGTACCATATCGAACCCGGCTTTGACAGCCAGCACGGCGGCCTCGCCGAAGCCGTTGATGATCTTATGGATCTTGCGGGTGGACAGCTTGCTGATGTAAGGGGCAACCTCGGCATTCAGCAGGGGACGCAGCTCCTCCATGGAAATCTTCTTCGTCAGAACGCCGGGCACGTATTTCAGCATGGCCAGCATATTGGAGTCGGTCTGGTGCAGCTGGGCGCAGATGCGGCAGTCATAGCTGTGGACGATTTCGACCAGCTTCTGATAATGGGCGAAGCCTTTTTTATCAAAAAGAGATTTCTCAAATTGGCTTTTGCCGACGGGGACGTCACCGATGATAACCATGGCGCAGCCGCCTGCGGCGATCTTGCGGATCTTTTCAAAGTATTCGTCCTCCGCAAGGCCAAAGGTGGTAGGGGCAAAAATGATGCGGTTTTTCAATTCCAAACCGCCGTAATTGATGGGGCTGTTAATCGTTTCGTACATGGTGCGGTATCCTTTCTGTTGCTTTTTCCAATAAGGCAAGCAACTGTTCCTTTTCTTTTGCAGTCAGATTCGTCATAAATCTGTCGTCCCAGTCAAAGAATATCCGGTGGGCGGCTTCAAAAGCCTCCTGCCCGCGTTCTGTCAGGTTGAGCAGATAGTGACGCCCTGATTTTTCCTTGGTAATAAAGCCATCGTCAGTAAGACGATTGATGCACCGTTGACTGTGCCCCCAGTCAAGGGACAATGCTTTTGTCAATTCCGAAGGCGTACAGTTCGGCTTTTTTCCGATATATACAATAAAAAACAAAAGCCCGAAATTTAGTCCGACTTCCTGCAGCTTGTCGCCTGTGAAATCCGCAAAGCTGCGGTACAGCATGGCGATGTAGTAGGATAGGGTCTTTTGATACATGGTGAATGCAGCATCTCCTTACAAAAAAGAGTATAGTCCATACGCTTGACTTTGTCAAGTATAAAATGCTGATATACAATCGAAAAGACAAAATATATGCTATAGAGGGAAAGCAAACCGGGCAGTAAGCCCTGGAGCAGGGGACATAGACCGCCACACGGCGGCGCAGCAAAATACAAACTCGCAGCAGCCAAAGGGTACTTTCGTATCCATGACTGCTGCGAGTTTTTTTAAGCTATTTTCTTAATTACTGCTGCGACTGCGCAAGAGCCTCATCGATCAGCTTTTGCAGTGTGGCAGCGTTATCCTCTTTATCAATACCGCCCATAATCGGTTCCCCAACGATGTTGCCCTGACGGTCCACAACGCAGGTGGTAGGGAAGGCCATAATGCCGAGGGCAAACTTACCGGCATCACTGGCAGAGTCAAAATAGATGTTGCGGAATGCAGCCCCGGCCTGTTCCAGAATCTGTTTGGCAGCGGCAATGTTGTCCGCGTTGCCATCAAGAGTTTCTGTGTTGATACCGATCACCTCGCCGCCCTGCTCTTGAATGCGCTGATTCAATGCGTTAAGGTCGTCCATCTCGTCCACACAGGGCTTGCAGCCGCTGAACCAGAAATTTACAACGGTGAACGCATTATCGGCAAAAAGACTGCTGCTTACGCTGTTGCCGTCCAAATCCTTTCCTTCAAACTGCGGGAATGTGCTGGCCGTCTGCGCCATAGACTGGCTGGCAGCTTCATCCTGCGGCAATGCTGCGATCTGTGTTTCGATCTCACGGATTTTGTCCGCATCGGCCTTTAAAGCAGCATATTCTTCATCGGTGAACTGGTCCTTCGCATGATCCAACGCACTCATAAGAATATCACCGTAATTGCTGCTTAGTGTGGTGTCGGTAACATTCTTGTCCATGGAGGCAAAAACCTTTTCCCACAGGGCGTTATTTGCCGCCAGAATATCGTTTTCCTCTGCGAGAAGCTCATTTTCAGACTTGCCCGTCTCAGAAGTAGATGCTTGCTGGGAAGCTGCCGCAGTGCTTGTCTGTGTGCTGCTGCAAGCAGCGAGGGAGAGCAGCATCAGAAGGGCTGTGATCCATGCAAAAAAACGTTTCATTGTCAATTCTCCTTGATTTCTGTTTTTGACTTGTCGCCGAAACCGTACTGATAGCAGATCGCTTTGGTCGGACAAGACTTTATACACTTACCGCAGCGGATACACTCCGCGTGGTTTGGTGTTTTGGTAATATCCACATCCATCGGGCACGCTTTTGCGCAGGCACCGCAGGAAACACATGTATCGCGGTCAACGCGCATCTGAAACAGGGATACATGATTCATAAGTGCATAGACCGCCCCCAAGGGGCACAGCCATTTGCAGAACGGGCGGTAAAAAACCACGCTGCCTACCACAACTGCCAGCAGAATGCAGAATTTCCAGCTGAACAGCTTTCCCAAAGCAGCTCGTATGCCCGCGTTTGTAAGAGAAAGCGGAATTGCGCCCTCCAGTACGCCCTGCGGACACAGGTACTTGCAGAAGAACGGATCCCCCATGCCGGATGTGTTGATAATAACAGCCGGAAGCAGTACGACCATGATCAGCAGTACCGCATATTTGATATAGCGCAGCGGTTTCAGGCGTCTGGTTGACAGCTTGGGAGAGGGAATCTTATGCAAAAGCTCCTGCAGCCAACCGAACGGGCAGAGAAAACCGCAGATAAAGCGCCCCAGCAGCATGCCCAGCAGAATCAAAATGCCGGTAACATAATAGGAAAACCGAAACTTTGACGACCCGACCACAGCCTGAAAGGCCCCGATAGGGCAGGCCCCCGCAGCGCCGGGGCAGGAGTAACAGTTCAGGCCCGGAACGCAGAGATATTTCCCCTTGCCCTGATAAAGCGTTCCTTTGAGAAAATTCGGCAGATGGATGTTTGTCAGCAGTGCTGCACCTGCCTGGATCAGTCCCCGGAAACGGGCCAGAAAATGCGAACGATTCTTATCCAATGCCAACACACTCCATACATAATCGAATTGCTTTCGTAAAGACAGTGCCCGCCTCACCGCGCCATGCCCCGTAACCGATCATCATAACGGCAGCCAGCAGAAAAAGCACCTGAACGATTGCCTTTTTGCTCAACATTTCGATCCTCCTTTTTGTCTTGATGAGATCAGTATAGCACAACGGGTATAAATTTTCTGCTAAGAAAAAATTAACGCAGATTTTAGCAAAAGCTGTTATAATGGTAGTAAACAGAAACACAGTTTATATAAGGAGTGTTTATTATGCGTTTGCTGCTGGTTGAGGATGAGCCGTCCCTGCGGGAAAGCGTTGCCAGAAAGCTGCACCGTGCAGGGTATGAAACAGATGACTGCGGTGATGGGGAAACCGCGCTGGAAATGCTGGCGGCAGAGCGGTATGACCTTGTTTTGCTGGATCTGAACCTGCCCCGAGTGGATGGAATGACAGTTCTGCGCACACTGCGAAAGACCGATTTGGAAACGCCGGTTCTGATTCTGTCGGCCCGCAGTGAAATTGCGGACAAGGTGGAAGGCCTGGACGCCGGCGCCAATGATTATCTGGCCAAGCCGTTCCATTTGGCCGAACTGGAAGCCCGCGTCCGCAGCCTGACACGACGGCAGTTTATTCAGCGCAATGTTTGCCTGCGATGCGGCAGACTGAGCTTTGATACCAAGAGCCGGGTGGCTATGGTGGACGGTCAACCTGTTCCACTGACCCGCAAGGAAAGCAGTGTTCTGGAATATCTGCTTCTGCATCAGGGACGCCCTGTCAGTCAGGAGGAATTGATGGAACATGTTTGGGACGGCCGCGTAGATGCGTTCAGCAACTCTATTCGGGTGCATATCTCGGCGCTGCGCAAAAAGCTGCGCGCGGCACTGGGGTATGATCCTATCCGAAACCGCATCGGAGAAGGCTATGAAGTGGGGGAGAGCGAGCAATGAAGCGATTATCTTTGCAATGGCGCATCACACTTATGACGGCATTACTGATTGCGGGTGCCTGCATCTGCCTGAACTTGTTGCTGTATCGCTCCGGCGCCTCCGGTATGGACAATCTGAACGGGTACGTTTTACAATATCAACAGGACGGCGGGGAGGATCTGACCATAGAGATCCCCGAAGATCAGATGTCAGACTTTCTGGTGCAATTCTCGCAAGAGGTTTACGATACAAAGACGATTTTTGGCCGCAAAGGGTGGTGCATTACGGCAGTGGTGACGCTGTTCAGCGCAGCGATTGCTTATTTTATCAGCGGCAAAGCGCTGGAACCACTGAAAGAGCTGGCACAGCAGGCCGAGAAGGTCGATCAGGATAATCTGGTTGATGTACGGCTGGAAGAAAATACCGTTGCGGAATTTCGGCAGCTAAGTCAATCTGTCAATCAAATGCTGAATCGCCTGGCCCATTCCTTTGACCTACAGCGACAGTTTGCCGGGAATGCAGCCCATGAGCTGAAAACACCGCTGGCCATCATGCAGGCAAAACTGGAAATCTTCGCCGAAGAGCACATGAATACGGACGCGGAAACCGCAGAGCTGGTACACTTTCAGACAGAGCAGATAGCCCGTTTATCGGCGCTTGTACGGACCCTGCTGGAAATGAGCAATTTGCAGGCCGTTCCGCGGGATGACTGCATTGAGCTTGCGCCGTTGGCAGATGAAATTGTGACGGATCTGACGCCGCTGGCCCAGAAAAAGCAGATCACCTTGCATCAGGAATGTGAGGATATTCATATTATCGGAAGCGATGCCCTGATTTACCGTATGCTGTTCAACCTTGTGGAAAATGCAATCAAGTACAATCAGCCGGGCGGTTCTGTGCAGATTACGATCAGCCGGTCAAACGGCAAAGCAATACTGCGCGTTGCAGATACCGGCTGCGGTATTCCCGATGAATACAGAACCAGTATCTTTGAACCGTTTTTCCGTGTGGACAAATCCAGAAGCCGCGAAATGGGCGGCGCAGGACTGGGTTTGGCGTTGGTGCGGGAAATTGCAGCACTGCACGGCGGTACAGTACAGGATGAGCCGGCAGAAGGGGCAGGAACCGTATTTACCGTTGCGCTGCCCATGTAAAACGGAAATAAAAGTCATCGGCAGGGAGAACGAGATGACGGGAGCAGGGGGCATCGGGAAGCAAAAGCCTCCCGTAAAAGAGAAATGCACAAGTTCGCTAAATGTAACTTTAGCGAACTATAGGGGGCGGGCTACCTTTTGCGGTGTGTTGCAGTAGACCTTATATAGTATATCAGACCGTCAAAAAATTGCATTTTTGCCTTATTGCGTGTGTAGGGGCGACCATTGGTCGCCCGTCAACTGTTTCGGCGTGATCTATATGGATATTATGATGCCGCGTATGAACGGCTGGGACGCCGCCAGAACCATCCGCGCCATGAACCGCCCCGACGCGGAAACCGTCCCCATCATTGCCATGTCCGCCAATGCTTTTTCCGAGGATATTATGGACAGCCGTCTGGCGGGCATGGATATTCACCTAGCCAAACCGCTGGACGAAGCCAAGATGATCAACGCCTTAAAGCAGTGCATCGCCGAACGGAGTGCCGTAAAACTGCGGAACGATTTGTAACGCTTTGCAGCGGCCAACCTAAGGCAACACCGCATAATTCCCGCCTTACGGCTTAAGCACCG
>UMHP01040591.1_pt1 | contig 16635 bp, 20 predicted proteins | sample 1965571 | NCBI WGS metagenome assembly UMHP01 (sample SAMEA4836103, study PRJEB28245) | human gut metagenome | biome: gut microbiome; material: fecal sample | place: Denmark | collected 2008
GTAATCTCACCACCACTGCCATTGTAAATATAGTGCTTGCATCCCGGATACCAGTTACCAGTTAATGCTGTATTGCTAGACAGCCAAGAATAGTTACCCAGCCTTACATTCTGTGATGTAAACATATTCTCAATATTTGTGTATCTAATATCACTGTTAAATCCAACACATGATACATAAGATGTGGGGCCTAATATAGTCACTAAGTCGGCAGCATCATTATTAACGCACCCGATAATTTGCCAGAACTCACATTTTTTATCAACCAGTTTAGCATTGAAACTACACCCAATAAAGTTTGTATAAGTTGCAACATCACCATTTGAAAAGATAGCCTTAAACTCTGGTTTATAACTAACATCGTCACCAGCTTGACCAGTAAAATTACACCCGATGAAATAGCAGTTTTCACTGTCATATCTAACGGAGTATGCTCCAAATGTGGCATAAATAAGTGAGTTTACTATACATCCTTTTGATTTATCAATTATTAAGTTATAAGTATACCCACCCTCAATATGACAATTTGTAATTTCAAAATCACTACAATTTACAACTCTTAATGAAGCGTTAGGTCTATACAACCCAAATACTTCATCATTCTGATTCCAGAAATGGCAGTTCACCATTTTGAACGCCCCGTTGCTTATAAAACAGTTATAACCCTGATTTTGACCCACACCAGAACATGAAACACATTCACAATTAATAATAGAAATGTCTGCGTGTTTAGAGACTAAAATGCCAGCAGTTTGACAGTTATACACATAAGTATTAGAAATATGTGTAAGCCTACCATATCCAGGTGTTTTATCTTCAATCAAAATTCCGTTATAACATTCTTCGATAAATACGTTATCTATTACAAAGCCATTTCCCTTATCAACAAAAATACCGTTTGATTTATTATCGCCTATAATGTGTAAATTCTGGATAGCACATCCAAGAGAACCCTTTTCAGTGCTAATAACAGGGGTTCCAGATAAAAAAGGTTTAAGTATAGATTGCTCACCAACACCAAAAATAGTCTGGTTAGACGCTAATTTAACGTTTGTTTTAAATTCACCAGCGGGCACGATAGCGCATCCCTGATTTCTCAGCGATGAAGTGAAAGCTTCTGTATCATCACTAATACCATCACCTTTTGCACCATAGTAAGTAACATCTTTAAATGTGGAAAGAAGTTTTTTTACGTCAACAGTTAAATCTGGAAATGATATTGTATATTCTCCGCTAACATTGTCATTAACATTTCCATTAATAGTTCTGTCATAACTACCAGCTGTAATGTCAACCACATTAGCATCAACACTCTTCTTCCCACTCACATTTTCAGTGTCGCCACCAGTAACATTCTTAATAACCCCAGACTTATAAGTATAGTTAGCAATCCCATCAACAGTATCACTACCACTCCCAACAACGTGCCTTTCATAATTCCCATTGACACCATCAATCTTATTACCCTCAGCAGTCTCCTGCCAGATACCCTTAACAGTCTCCGTCTTATTGCCACCAACCGTAACATTCTCATTTTTCCGGTAATCAGCAGTAACATCACCGACAACCGTACAACCCTTGTTACCCTGTACATTTTCAGAGGACACACCATTCACACTAGCATGATAACTTTTTGCACTGATATTCTTATCACCGCCAACAACTTCAATACTGGCATCATCAACAGTCCTAGTCTCACTCTGGCTTTTAACAGACCTAGCTCCACTAGTAGAATCGTCGACGCTACCACTCTTAACCGTTCGTTTACCAGTTACGCTATCAGTTTTAGTCATAGAGGATTCAAGCACAACATTCCCGGCAACAACACAGCTAACATCTCCCTGAACATTAACTCTAGCATCGCCACTATAATTCCTAACAACATCACCACCAACGTTAACCGTGCTATCATTGCTAAGCTTAACACTTTCCTCTACGCCATTAACCAGCACAGTATTCCCCGTACCACTATCAACAAATGACTTCACGCAAGCCCCGCGTTCAAACTGAATATTGTTCATATTCCCTGTAATCTCAACGCCAACAGGGCAACTTCCAACCATAACACAGTTGCTAACCGTAGAGTTACTAACACCAAACTTCACATAACTCTTACCAATCAACGCACTAACAGTTCTGAAAACACAGCTGTCAACAACAACTCTACCACTGCCACTAACCACAAGACCGTTTTCAACCGCGTGATTAAACACGACATCAGAAATCTGTAAATCAACGTCAACCTGAGCCTTAATCAAATCATAGCCATCAGTAACAAACACATTAGTGATAATACCACTACCAACAGTTATGTCAATCAGATTCACATTATTGACCTGAATATCCATATTACCGTCAAATCCAAGACCATTTAAACTGAACTCGTCAACACTACCGTTAAGCAGTGGTCTAGTTGCACCTCCTTTCAGCACAATTCTGGTATTATACCTGTCATAACCAAACATGGTACATTTTCCTGCAATATCCAATGAATCACAGAGATAACTGCCAGACGGAAAATATACAGCCATACCGCCGTGAGACTGTGCATACTCAATACAACCCTGAATTGCTTCGGTATCGTCCTTACTGCCATCACCACTAGCAGGTTCCAATCCAGCTGGCGGGAACTTAACGTTCAGCATATACGTAGCCAGCACCTCAGCCAGAACCTTTTCAATCTCACCAGATGAAATATACTCACGAATTAAGTCTGCAATATAATCTGGCAACTTGTTATTGTTTTCAACCAGTGCATTTAACTTACTGATAACCTTATACAGTAACTCCTGATACCCAAGCGTATCATCATAAACCTGTGGTAATACATTCTGAATACAACCCCATAACGGTTTTACATTAATAAAATCATTCATATCTATCACCCTCCTATTTTACCATAACTGCATAAACAATTCTTCAAGCTCATTGATAACCATCATATCAATGTTCAAAAATGTCTTTCTGAATTCCAGTAGAATTTTTGAATAACTAGCACCGGAAGTCTTGCCAGTAACGTGTTCAATATAATCATCAATACTGTTCAACTTCTTATCCTGTGCATGAGTTCCACTTTCGGAAGTGTCATTTTGAAACGTTTCATTATTGCTTCGGTCGAACGTATGTTCGGAACTAGTGTTCGATTCAACAGTTAAATCCCGGTCAAGGTCGTCCTGCGTATTATCGTGTCTGTTCTCCTGATTTCCTACAGTACCCGTAACCGTAGACTTACCAGTCTCTGTGTTCGTATCATCAACCTTTCTGGCATTTGTCAGGTACTTTCCGCTAGTCAATCCGTCAATACCACCCTGAGGTGTATCTGAATACAAGTCCATATGTGCTAACGTTGCTGTGTTATTAACATCAGTCACATTATTAGTATTTGTGTCAACTGTGTTTTCGCCAGTAGTATCAATACCATGAGAAGCACTTTCTACGGTATCAGAAGTATTCTCCACCTTTCCAGTATCACTGTCAGTTCCTGCTGTATCTTTCGTACCGTTCTCATTTCGGTTCTTAGATTCTGTGCCACTGAGATTTTCCGTCTCATCCCTAGTAACCGTCCGCTCTGTTGTGAGGTCAACGTCATACAATGGATTGAACTCCAGCAACTCAGACTTGTAAAGCTGATTGTAATACGGCATAATCTCGTTCATTTTGGTGTCGAGTTTTAACTTCCATAAACCAACCGTTTCCAGTCCAATCTCGCGGGTGTAAAAGTGTTTCAGAATCTTCTGCTCTAACACAGTGCGGTATGATTCGTCAAACATTGGGAAAGGGAAGTCAAAAATAAGTGGGGCAGCTTTCTCAATAATGCCATTCACTGAGCGGTATCCCTCAGACTGAGCAAGGCCTGCCATAGTCTCACAGATATACCGCACTTCCGTAGTATACTTACTCATTTTCTTCACCCTCTTCCTCAACTAAATTGCTATCAGTAACCAGTTTTGTATCTTCGCGATAATCAACCCAAATGTTAAGACCAAACATTTTATTGATTTTCTCACAAGCCTGCTGACGAATCTCCAACCTTGTGTATCTACTTGCAACTGTGCCACCCATAGACCGTGATACTTCATCGGTAATCAATCGCTCTTTCTTCTGGTAAGATACGTTTGATATGCCTAGGTACGTGAGTGCTTCATTCCAAATCTGATTCTTTAAATCCATAATCTTATCAGAAACAAATGGGGCGTTAGTGGAAATAGCCTGTATCTTCTTAATATCAATGTCCTTGTTACCAAAAATAAACGGCTCGTTCCCATCATACTGCTGATACAGGTTAATCATAGTTAACCGCTGGTTTTCATCGCAAGCAATCATTACAGGGGTTTTCTGCGCCTTGATGTTAACGTCAATAGTCCTGTCACATTCATATAACCTACGTGCAAACAGTTCAATATCATTAACACAGTTTGTGTGAATCATATTATTAAAGATGATAACACTGTCTTTTTCACTCAGTTTACGGTTATATCCATTACTAGCATATGCTGTTCTGACTGTAGGAATCCTGTAAACATCTAGATTTCCACCTATCATAGTCTGTAAGCACAGGTGCCCCATAACTTCATCGTTAAAGAACACTACCATCCCATCTGTAAATAACGTGTACTCTAAGAATCTCGCGTCAACAGTGTCAGGAAGATTCTGCCAGTCAAACATGGAAATCCCTAACTCCATCAGCCTGTTAAAATAATAGTTGTAAGTCCTGTGGTTAAGTTCAGCACTCTCCCATCGTTTTTTCTTACGTCTCGCCAAGTTCGTTCACCCCCGTTCCTACTGAATTATCAAGTTCATAGTGCCCAACCTCACTGCCCTTTCGCCAGAATGTAACACCACTGTCATACACCGATTTAATCTTCGTCATATCGTTTGCTGGAATAGACCCTGTTATATTCACGCCAATCGTTTTCACATAGTTCCAGTGTCGGCGTGTGCTGATGTTAGGTTTCTTCACTCTGTGACATGGATATCCGTATACATTCCAATATTCGTCAATAATCTCAGCAAACTCTGGTCTGATATGTATATGCATAAATGCGAAGTCTTTAATTCCAACTGCAACCATAGCACTGTTTCCCTGAGTATTGTTTGCCTGGTCAGGCAAGGTTAAGTGTGTCACCACGCTGGAAAGCTGGTTTGCAATCATTAATGCACCACCAACTAACGCAAAAGGAAAAGCAGCAGCACCAGCACTCACTGAGCCAGCAGCGATAGCAGCCGTTGTTGCAGCAGATGTACCAGCGATAGAACTAGCAACACTAGCCGAACCGATAGCAGCAGCCCCGCCAGCGACATTGAACAGAGTTCCTAATGCATTCTGAGCAAGCCAAGCTTTGAATGCATCTGTATTGTATGAACACTGAGGGAAACCTTCCATAACCATTTTTTCGTTATAGTTTGCTTCCACACCCTTGTACTTCTTAGGGTACAGGAAAATCTGTGGATTGCACGACATATCTCCAGCAAGACCGAAATCACAGTTGTCACTCTGGAAGTACTCATACGGAAAAGCTGCACCACTTCCATTCAGGTTAGTAACATAAAGGAAATTGTATGGGTAGGTGTATAGCTTGTTGTTCTTCACATTTTTGTAATTTCCAATCCCACCAGTGATTATCTTTGATTTCGATATATCTACAGTAGCAGCACCCTCTCCACGTTTTCTAACAAACGCTGACGGCATCATAAACACAGAAACAATTCCACTCGCTTTATTCTCATTTACTGCCTTATTGATAAACGCATTAACACTGGCATAGTCGTTTGCATCAAACACGTTGTAATATAGCCCGGAATAGATTCCAGAGTACATACCCCCAGCAACATCGTCTAGGGTTGAATCGAATGTTGAAGCTACGACAATAGAATACGCACCCATCTTGTTTGTCCCGTCAAAATCATCTGAAACGTATTCACCCGTCTCCAGATTGTCAGGAATTAAATTGTCTCCTGGGGTATCCGTCACACTGTGTTCACGCTCAACAAAGGATTCCTGAACCGTGTAATCAAAATACCACGTCTGCATAACATCCAATTCATAAGTTATGTGTGCTGTGTTGTCGTTTACATACTCAACATTGGTGATGAACGCATAGAACCAACGGTTTCCGTATGCTGAGTTCTTAAACATGATATAGTTACAATCAAAAAGATTGTCAGCAAGTAAACCAACGCGAAGTACATTATCTTTTCTGATATAGCTGTACTCAGTAAGTGTGTACTTCTTTAACCCTGCAAAATAGCTAGCCTGTTCTGTTGTAGAGTTGAAATGAATCGTATGCTGATAAGAATTGTCCAGCGGTACACCGCGTAAAATATGAATAATTGAGTTTGGTGTAATATACATATTATAATTCCTTTCTATAAAGAGGTAGGTCAGTTAACCCACCTCTTATTCTGTGTTACTGGACAGTAATGGTAGCTGTACCTTTCTTTGAGGTATCAAATGTAGAAGTAGCTGTAATCGTAGCAGCTCCTGTGGGTGCTGTGCTAAGAATTGTAACCTTTCCAGACGCATCAACTACAACGCCATCTTTATTGGAAGACCAAGTTACGCTCTTAGGTGCAAAGTTTGTTGTGGTAACATTTGCATTAAGCTGCACACTCTGTCCTTTGCTAATGGTGGACTCAGCCGGGGAAACTGTAATATTTCCTACGGTTGGCTGTCCCGGAATGAACAGGGCATTGTTAGCAAACGGGGAAACAGAAAATGTTTTCCAAACGTGATACCAGTAGTTCCAATATAAGCCCTCACCGTTGTACTGCTCTGTAAAATTCTGGTAGTTGTCGAAAATCATAAACCAATCCTTGTCTACGATGACTGCAGGGATATTATCCAGAGCGTTTAATGTATCCTGACCGATTTCCTGGTAGGTAGGGTCATCCTTAAATAGCTCTGCTAATCTGGCAGTATCCAATGAACCAAAGGAATCTACTAGCACTCTACGACCTGCGAATTCTGCTTTATCCATATTGAAAGCAGCAGCCAACACCTCAACGTCCATAGTAGCATCAAACTTACTGTTTACAATCATATACTGGTCTGACTTTCTGGAATGTGTAGTCACGCCAGCTAAGTTATAATCAGAGGAAGCAAAGGTGAACAGGTTTGAAATCCCTTTCACAGCTGATACAATGGTTTTCATGTTCTCGCTAGATACTGTTGGAATCTGAACGGGATACATATGACCGTCCACGATATGACGAGCAAGCAGATATTTCATGGTTTGGAACTCGTCATAATTAGCACCTGTGTACATGGCATCAACGATTTTTGCAATCAGGTCTGTGATACCCTGCCAAGAAAGGAACGCCTGTCTAAGCTGGTCGTTTGAGATTGTAGCTTTGTAGTACTTCTGATAATTCATAATGTGGAAAGCTGCTCGAACGTCCGGGATTTCACGTTTGAACACGTTAGTTTCTGCGACTGCCGGGTCAAACTGGAACGGTTTTGCAATGTTCACAAATACCTCTTCAATGGTTTCACCAAATTCCAGCATGCCACGTTTGAAAAACGCCCACGGGTTATCGTACATTTTGGAAGTGAGAAGTACACGCCCGATTCTGTTTACCAGAGCGTTAAGGAATTCGTTCTGCAGTGCAGGGTAGTCCATGATAACAGCTCCGATAGCGCGAATAGATTCTGCGTTTGGAGTGGCTTTAGGAACGTAATCACGGTAGTTCTGTGATGCGTTCTCTCTGATAACATTTAAGATGTCAACAGAGGAGTTGGTTAATGTTTTTACTGTTGGTTTAGTAGGCATTTTTTATCCCTCTCTTTCTTTAAATAATTCTGCGAATGACTTAGGCGCCCCGTCATCGATGATATCTTCTTTCTGTTCTTCGATGATTTTATCAGGTGTAGTTGATGGATTTACAAACCGCTCTGTATATCTTTGTCGCCAGCTAGCGTCATTCTCTTCATATTTTGTTTTCCAGTCTCCGGAAGTTGTGATACGTTCTTCGAAGTCGGAAACTGTATCACTCAGGTTTTCGATGAACGAAATCTGCTCATCTGTGAAATCTTCACCGAAGATATTTTTTACTGCTGATACTAATTCTTCTCGTGATAGAATCATACGTCAATCACTTCCTCCCACTGTGTACTGTCAAATAGTTCTGATACGCGTAAGGACAACGGGTGATTTGGTGATAACATAACAAACCCATCATGGATAATTACGATGAACCCTTTGCTGTGTCTGTATTTTCCGTCTTTAAATGGCATCCTTATTTTTCCTCCTGTTCTGTTGGTTCGTCTGAAATAATTTCTGGTAATACGGTTGGTGTGTCTGAGAAATAGTTAGGGTCTGGAATACCTCCTAGTTCTTCAACAATAAAATAGATATAATTGCCCTCACCTGATAAATTAATATTAAAAGTATTCGGTGATTTTCCGTTTATGATAGGGAACTCAAAAGTGTTACAATTTTGCATATTCCCCGCACTAAAATATCCAATTTCATTGACTGTCCCGCCTTTATCGAGACATATTTTACATTTTTTTAACACCTACTTGCAATGTAATTTTGCCTGAGGATGAATATATGTATTTAATCTTCATTTATACTCCTCTTTTTCTAACCATCAACCATACTGGCATACTAGCAACCCACTCTCCGCCATTCTGCGGTGGGTTTTCCGGTGGTACAAACTCATTGTTATACCACTTTAACCAGTATTCAGCATTCTGTCCTCTCTCTGGTTGATTCTGATTTTTTGGTCTTTCAAAGTTATTTAGAAAAGCATCTGCAAGATACGATGGTTCTTTCATACTTGACACAAACTGAGGGAATGTTTCCGGGTAGGTTGATGTAGGAATCCATTGACCTGTTGACACTGTCTGATTAACAAGCCAGTCAAGTTGACCGTAGCCATCGTCAATCTCATACCCGTTAGCTGTTGCCCAATTCGTGTATTTGGTTGACGGAGTCCACTGAAACAAACCGAAACCTAAGTTTGGGTTCACAGTTAAGTTCTGCCACAAGCCGGGATTAACTGAACTCTCACCTAGGGTGTAAGGCCCACCAGCGTTACCTATAATTCCAGCGATAGCGTTTTCTGTGAAACCCTCTTTCAACAATGTGTCGAAAATAATCGTGGCATTGTTCTGCATCTCTCCAATGGTCAAGTAACGATTTCCCTTAATCCAATCTGAGACTGCTCCGGTTTCCCACCGCCATAACTGTAACCAGTTTCCTCGGCTATCGTTAGCGTTTATGGATACCTGTTCATCTAATGGTACTTTTGATGTATGTGCACCCATCGTGCGTGTACCGTCAAAAGCCATTTCAGTGTGACCTGTTCGAATGAGAATATCACCGGGCTTCCAATTTTCGCTTGGCGAGTGTAGCGCAAAACCTAGCTTCTTTAAAACACCCGCCATGGTTCTGGTAGTGAACGGCCATGTTTCACCATTATTTGCTTTAACACACTCAAACCCACCAGCCAGCAAGCTATACCAGATAAATGAACTACAATCATAGTAGGTAATTCCGTTTACAGTTTTCTGATTCCTGTAATTCTGACTGTACCCAATGTTAGGTTTTGCACAAGTTTCAACCGCCCAGTCATAAGCTTTCTGAATACTAGGCATCAGTCACCATACCTTTCTAATATTTTCAGCAACTCGTTTACACAGGCTTGGACGGTAACTGGATTGTAACCGGCTTTTTTAAGTTTTTCTCTCCGTTCTGTTCCGTTACCGTACTGCCCTGCAATAACAAGTAATGATGCTGACACTGTGCTTGGTAAATTAATTGCTGTCACATTCATTATTGATTCTCACCTCTAATTTTGTTGTAAGGGTTGTCAATGCTTTTGTGTTATTGTCTAATGCTTCTGTTATAGCTTTCATTTCCTCTTTGTGTAGCTCGTCAACTTTCACCAGCTTCCAGAACAATGCACCACAGCATACAATGGGAAAACCTAAGCTACCAATTACCTGTGTAATTAGATTAACAGTATCCATTCGCATCACCTCTCTTTCATTTAACAATATTGTAACATTTTTGTTGCAAAAAGTCAATAGTTGTGTTATAATTGTAATAAAGAAAAGAGGTGAAATTTTATTTCATGGGTGAATACTATGACGGGACAAAACTTTTATCATTGGAAGATTTAAACGGAAACAAGCCTGAACTTTATCTGGTAACGACAAATAGAACGGGTGGAAAAACGACTTACTTTGGAAGGTATTGTATAAACCAGTTTAAGAAAGGGAAAGGGAAGTTTGCGTTAATATATCGGTATAACTACGAGTTGGACGACTGCGCCGACAAATTCTTTAAAGACTTATCTGGGCTTTTCTTTCCCAACTCCGTTATGGAAAGCAAGCGGAAAGCCAGCGGAATTTACCATGAACTCTTTCTTGATGAAGAACCTTGCGGATACGCAATGTCTCTTAATTCTGCTGACCAGCTGAAAAAATACTCCCACCTCTTTTCTGACGTGGAACGTATGATTTTTGATGAGTTCCAGAGTGAATCTAACCACTACTGTTCAGACGAAATCAGAAAGTTTATTTCTCTACATACTTCTGTTGCCAGAGGGCAGGGAAAGGCTACACGATATGTTCCTGTGTATATGCTTGGAAATACCGTGTCGATTATTAATCCGTATTATGTTCAGCTTGGTATTTCTGAAAGGCTGAAAGATGATACGAAATTTTTAAGAGGAAACGGGTATGTGCTGGAACAGGGATTCATTGAACATGCATCGCAAGCGCAAAAGGATAGTGGCTTTAACAAAGCTTTTTCTGGCAACAGTTATGTGGCTTATTCTTCTGAATGTGTCTACCTTAACGACAATAAGGCTTTCATTGAAAAACCTGTTGGCATTGGTAGGTATCTTTGCACCATCAAATACAACGGAACTGACTACGGTGTGCGCGAGTATACTGAGCAGGGTGTTATATACGTTGATGATAGAGCTGATAATACTTTTAAAGTTAAGATAACTACAACAACGTATGACCACAATATTAATTATGTGATGCTACAGAGGCATGATTTTTTCTTGTCGCAACTGCGGTATTATTTTGAAAGAGGGTGCTTCCGGTTTAAAGATTTAAAGTGTAAGGAAGCCATCATGAAAACTTTATCTTATTAATATGGTATCTCCATCTGCTATTTATAATGGTAAGTCCGGGTTGCACAGGTGAAAGAGACTGCCGGGCGATTCTGTCGGTTATGCAAACCGCATTATAACACCAGATGCCTAGATATAGAAAAAAGCCCCTGCGGGGGCTTATTCTTTTATATCTGCAATCTTGCGTCTTATATCATAAATCTTCTCGCTAATTTCTACAATTTTATTGGCTGGAGAGTAGTACTGTATATGCTGTATATCCCATAATACACCATCAAAATCATTTAATATTCCATTCAGTTCATCTTTATTGATAATGAATAATCTATCTATGTTAGTTGATGAATCAGATTGCTCCTCTTTTAAACCATTCAATAGTCTAATAACGTCTTGCAATCGGCTTGTTATATCATACGTAGTAGTTCGATTTACTATATTTTTTAATGATCGAATGTACTTTATGATAAAATCAATCTCTTGCGTTTTATTTGCTTTCCTTGACGATATACCATATGTGGTATTTAATACCATTTTCGCTTTTTTCTTTGCTTCTTCCTCGTCCTTTTCAATTTGCTCGATGCACATTTTAATGATTTCGCACCATTTACTCATATTTTTTACCTCATTTCATATGTTGTTTCGCATAGTAGCGTACCACCCTTTATTCTAATTGGTTGTAACTTCCCCGGCACTTTTAACCCAACTTTAAAATCATTCAGGTTTCTACGATGTGACAAGAATTCTAGTTCCTCTTCCTCTTCTGTTTCATATTCTTCACCTGTGATAGATGCGTTGAGTAACTTCTTGCATTTATCTGGCATACCAGCACATTTGATATTGTAATATGGTTCTACTGGTTCACCATCTTCAACGGTTACTTTCTCGATATAGGTTTTCTGCCTAGTAAATATTGCTTCGCTCCACTCTGTTTCTAACTTCCAATGACAAAATCTCGTTGGGTGTATTGGTACACCAACTAGCTTATCAGGTGGGCAGGTACAATGAATTGAATCTGTGTCAGCATACCGGAAGTACTCATAATTCTTCTGAGCGACTGTTATAGTAAAGTGACGTGCGTAGCTTGTTATCGCCGACCCTATAGGGATGTATACCACTTTCTTGTTGTGTTCTTCAACTGTTACAAACGAAACGGCATCTGTTTTATCGTTAAGATAACACATTTTAAATGAGCTATCGTCTGACGTTGCTAGTTTTCCATACAGGTTATTTAAAAATAGCTTTGCCTCAGTTCTCTGTGCGCCTTTACTATTCATTTTAATTTCAGCATACTTGTTGATGTAAACATCAAATAAACCCTTTTCAGCATAAAACCAACAGCCGGAAAGAATTACAGTGTTTACTAGGTGATAGTGCTCTAACATCAAGTAATAGTCTGTCATGGTTAAAGTTAACTCCACGTTTGTGATTTTAACTTTACCAGTATAATCTGTGTAGTATCGGCTATATGTCCCGTCTTTCCCTTGGTATTCAGATGTCTTTAAGCAATCGTTCCCACGGTATAACGGGTTTCCTTTAATCTGAATGAATGGAAGCTTACCCTCTTTCAGATAAAATTCTGTCCTGATTCTGATAAAAAAGTAACGTTTCGGAAGTTTAGCATCCTCTGGAATGTAATCACCTGTCCAGAATTTCGGTTTTCCTACAGGATAATAGTTTCCGGATTCTGAGTGCATAACTGACGGGTATAAACTGTTTACATCGGCGGTGCAACCTGCCCCTTGTATCTGCCCTTGGTATTCATCTCGTACATAACACCATCCACCCTTATAACTTTTCCTTATGTACTCGTCTGCTGTGCTGTTGCCGTAGATTTCTTTTGGTATCTCACATTCTTTCATGTTTGGAAAGAACATTTGAAAATCATCTTTTCCCATCATTTTCTTATATTCTTCCATACAACATGCCCCGATAGTCAGGGCAGTGTGACCGTTGTCGAACATCAGTTCGATTGCTTCTTTTACCACTAAAACATCATTTGCAATGTATCGGCGTTCTTCGTCTGTGATTTCACACCCGGGAAAGCGAAAGCCTGTATACTCCATAGAAAGCTTTTGATGCTTCGTGTGAAAGGCTTCGCCAATAGCTGCTACTGAAAACGGCAACAGTTTTAGGCTGTCACGCATTTCAATGTAGTGTCCTCTGGTCTTTATGATGATTGTGTACCATTGCCCTTTGTCTGATATGCTATATTTGAACGTGTTGTTCTCCATGTCCTTTTGTGGTACTGGTTCGTAACACGTATCAGCAATTCTTTTGAACGCTTGCTTCATCCCTAACCGTAGAAAGAAGTCAACCCAAAAGGAACCGTCGAACTTTAAGTTGTGGTAGTAAATGATAATATTGTCTTTTAACTTTGAAAGATAATTCCATGTATCGTCTATAGAATGAAAGATATTTACATCTTCCGTGTTTAGTTCAACAACGGCTGACGCCCACACTTCCGTTGTTTCCTGACCTGGATACACGGTTGTTTCAAAATCTCCTACAAAATATCTGCTTTTACGCGTTCTCATAATAACTATCTATGTCTTCCGCGTCATGTAAGTCTTGTATCATCAGGCTTTCCGGCTGAATTTGCTTGTACAGTTTAACTATTGAATCACGTACAACTGATTCTTGAGAATCCTGAATGATGTCTGTTATTAACTCGCCTATAACATCATATCTTGATGTTAATAGTTCATCATACGCTTTTATTCCATAGTCCCTTGCTGAGCTGTCAAGTATCTGAAACATGCGTTCTTTATGCTCTACTAATGATATCCGTGAACGTAACCGCGCTTTACTATTCCAGAACTCTCTATAGTCAGGCAAATTCTGAATGTATGCATATACTCTATCGTACACTTGCACTTTGTAAATTTCAGATTGCCTTGCCACAGCTCTAGCTTCTTTTACTGTGAACTCTTCACCTGTATCCAGATGAACAGTTTTAATATTACCAATAAACTTTGAACCTCTAATTTTGTGCAGTTTCTGGTATAGTTTTTTGTACTCCATTCCCTGAGATTCTACCTCTTTTATAGTTGGCAACTCGAGCTCTATGAAATCAAAACCCTTACTTCTAAGTTCAGAACGCACAGAGGATAGTCTTTTTCTCTCTTTTTGGTATAACTTTTTGTAGTCTTTTTTCTGCCTTGCCATAATATCACACCTCCTCATTTTGGTGAAAAAAAACACACTATCTCTGGTTTTAGGAAGAGGATATGAGATAGTGTGTTTAATTGTGTTATTACTTAACGTGATATAGGCTATTCTGGGAAATAACAGTTAACAATATTCAGTTTTTGAGTTTGTCAATAGTTACATTTGCATTAAATGATTGAGCAAGTGATAAACTGTCTGCCTGTGTAATTCTTGGAATCCAATTTGTACACTTTCAGCAACCATTCTTCATCACTATCGACCATATCTCTGTAGATGTCTTTAAATGATGAAAAGAAACTATCGGAACTGGTTACAAACTTGTTTCCATCCTCGTCTGCTACAACGTACACCTGATAGTCTTTGTTATCGGATTTTTCGTTGTGTACTTCTACAACCGCGTAGTAACTGGGTTTAAAAGTGATAGCGCCGTCTTTTAATGCTTCATCCAGTTTGATACAGTCAGACGTGTCTTTCAGCATTACAGTTTCTTTCTTGCTCAATTCTTTTGATGCTTCAATAATTCTTGTTGAGTATCCTTCCATTTTCATTATCTCCTTTTCTTTTCCTTATTAGATTTCATCTGCTTTTTGTCCTGCGCGGTGGCAGAATCTGGGCATGTGCTACAAAATCTTCTTCTGTCATTCCGTACAGGGTCTCCTTTTTGGAAACTACTGTGCAGGACATGAATACTAGCTCTTTCCGGTCTTTGATTGCACGTCTTGCTACGGTTTTGATTGTTTCAGAGTCTTCCTTATAGTCACCTGCAACTACGACTTCAACCGTCTCAAATGCTTCTGTGTCTGTGTTCGCACACTTAATTGCTAGCGTGGATTCTGTTACTGTTCTTGTTACCATTGCTATTCTTGCCATTTCTTTTTCTCCTTTTTTTGTTGGTTTATGTCAACCCTACTAGGGGGTTGAGTTGAATGAAATCAATACACTCAATTTCTAGCATGCTTTTATCAATTAATAGTTCCACCATTTCAAATGAAACATTAGTATTTGATTTTAATACAACCTGCATTTGCACGTCCTGCAATACGTTTAGGTATGTATAATGTGCTCTGCCGTCTAAAAAATAAACTGAGTGCCTCTTTGTGCCTGGAGTTTCGATAAATTGAAACATCATCTCTTTTAACATATTATCACCTGTTTGAACATTTTCAACGGTTCACCGATGGAACCCGGAAAGGTACCGCTTGTACATTGGTTCACTGTTGTGAGGAGGTGGGGGGTGAGTTAAACAGCGAGAAAAATACTCACCCTCTTTAAACATATTATGCACATGTAGCCTGTCAACTGGTATGGAGTTTTTTGTCCTGGGAACTTAATTAGATAATTTTTAACTCGCTCTTTCTTGGCTACAATTATATTATAGGGTGTAATTATGAACAAACTATGAACAAATTATTAATATTTGAAAAAAAGTTCGTTCAAATATTTTTGGTGTAACCTCAATATTAATTCAGTTGTACGGTCGCTGGAAGCTATCCCGGAATATACTTCCATATCTGTATATTGTACTGTGATACGGTGTGAGAAACCACAGGTATTTATGTCACAGTATATCCGGTTTCCCTTAGCGAAGCATTTGACTTCGCCTTTGATGATTTTTCTTAAACGGGTTTCAGTGTTTCTTGCTATACATGTAATCATATTTATGCTACCTCCTATTAATAAATTTCAAAATCTGGCATTAGTAAAATGTATAAACCCGTGTACACAGTCTTTACCACAATGACATCATCTGATGCTATAAGATTTGAAAACACGGTATATGTTTGATTCTTTAACCTATAGTTTGTGACTGGCTTTAACCCATACGATCTACGCATAAATTCTATAACATCCTCTGTCTCGATTGTTATTGAACCATCGGTCGAAACCATCTTTACTTCTGCTCCAAACTTCTTAAATAATCTTTTCTGCTTTTCAGTCATTTTCTTTCTCCTTTTCTTGTGAATTGTTTGCTTCTATAGTATTCTGCCATTGCTTCGAATCCCTCTTTTTCAAATGTTAGAGCTAATTTGGAATAACAGTAACCTAACTCAACAATAGCACCATATGTACCAATTATTTCATCATTATCAAATTTTACACTTAACATTTTCTTGCTCATTCTTATTTCTCCTTTTACCAAAATAACCACAGTCTACTAACGCATTGAATAAATCTGAGTGCATTTTATAAAATGATTCTCCCAAGTTTGGAAGATTGTTTTTTGCGCAATGCTCCATTGCAAAACCCATAGCAAGTAAAACCTCACTCAGACATTCTGCTGAAGCCTCCACATTATAGCCACCCATATTCAGTTTCATATTTTTGATTACCTCCTGTTTTATTTTTATTGTTTACTTATCTTTGTTACAATCA
>UMHP01033801.1_pt1 | contig 16520 bp, 18 predicted proteins | sample 1965571 | NCBI WGS metagenome assembly UMHP01 (sample SAMEA4836103, study PRJEB28245) | human gut metagenome | biome: gut microbiome; material: fecal sample | place: Denmark | collected 2008
GTTTTATTATGGCATATTTTCGGGAAAGTTTCAAGGAAAACCTTTTAACTTTTCGTTCGTTTCTCTTCGCCCCGCTTTTAACCACCGGGCGGAACTCTGGACGTGCTGCCCGGATAGAATGGGCCTGAGACATTTGACAGGAGGGATCGCCTTGCGTCCAACAGTGTTTCTCTGGGGCCTGCCGGGCCAGTACATCAATTACGAGCGTGCGCTGGAGATAGCAGGTGGACGGCCCCTGGCCTCTCCGGATCTGCGGGATGCGGTGCGGTGTGCCGCCCTGTTGTTGCCCGGCGGCGGCGATATGGAGCCCCGGCGCTACGGCCAGGCAAACACCGCCAGCCGGGGGCTGGAGCCAGAGCGGGACGCGGGAGAGCTGTTCCTGCTGGAGCAGTTCATTATGGAGAAAAAGCCTGTTCTGGGAATTTGCCGGGGACTGCAGGTGCTGAACGTGTTTTTCGGAGGCACACTGATCCAGGACCTGCCCGGCCACAGCCAGGCGGCGGGTCGGGACCGGCTCCACCGGGTACGGACAGCCCCCTCTCCCCTGCAGGACCTTTTCGGAGAGACCTTGGTGGTGAACAGCGCCCATCATCAGGCGGCAGACCGGCTGGGGCAGGGACTGCGGGCGGTCCAATGGGCCATAGACGGCACGGTGGAGGCGGTCATCCACCAGTCCCTGCCGGTGTGGGGTGTCCAGTGGCACCCGGAGCGGCTGGCCGGCCCCTTATCCCTGTCCGGAGCCGCAGATGGAGGGTGCCTTTTCACCGCCTGGCTGGCGCTGGCTGGTGGCACAGGACAATCTTAGAAAAAAATTGCGGGTTTCCGCTTGACAGATGGGCTTGTCCATGGTAATATATCTAAGCTGACGATTTCCACGGAGGGCAAACGCAGGTGTAGCACAATGGTCAGGGCACCAGCCTTCCAAGCTGGGGATGCGAGTTCGATTCTCGTCACCTGCTCCAATCAAATTCGCGCCAGTAGCTCAGCTGGATAGAGCAACTGCCTTCTAAGCAGTAGGCCAGGGGTTCGAGTCCCTTCTGGCGTACCAACTCCTTCCGGGGCGGTCGGTCAGCACGCATCCTGTTTAGGATCTCGATATGTGGTGGGTGTAGCTCAGTTGGTTAGAGCACCGGATTGTGGTTCCGGGTGTCGTGGGTTCGAGTCCCATCTCCCACCCCACAAAAGAGGGGATCGGGGTCACCCCGGTCCCCTGTTTTCCTTTCCATTGGGGCGTCGCCAAGTGGTAAGGCAAGGGACTTTGACTCCCTCATCCGCTGGTTCGAGTCCAGCCGTCCCAGCCAAGACTTTCCAGCCCGCCCGCATTGGACGGCCGAAATAGAATACCATGTGATCCGTTAGCTCAGCAGGCAGAGCAACTGCCTTTTAAGCAGTGGGTCCGGGGTTCGAATCCCCGACGGATCACCAGCTGAAATCCCTGGAGCTGTAGTGCTCCGGGGATTTTTTGTAATTTCCAATTCTTTGCGCGTGGTAGTAACGTGAGAGTGACGTCTTTTTAAGCGGTCAAAACATAATTTCTCGGCATCTCTATCGATGAGGTTGCAAGCATAGCACGGATGTACATCCGCACGCCTGCAGGGGGGAATCCCCCTGGCCCCAATTCCGCCCACAAGCGGAACATTTAGCAAGATTTCCAAACCTTCTCCACGCCCAATAAATGCCCCCTTTCCCGCTAAAACAAGGAAATCGGGTTCGGCAAAGTTGCCGAACCCGATTTTTAGTCTTTCAATGCGTCACATACCGCCCCATCTTGATCAGCAGCAGCCGGACCGAGTTCGCCGTGAAATCCAGCGCCTTCCACCGCTCCGGACTATCAATGATCCCGGCGGCCGCCAGCGCGTCCACAGCGGCCTCCAGCTCCGGGTCCGTGTCCTGGGACTCCTGGCCGCCGCAGAGGGCCAGGAACGCCTCCCAGGCGCCCGCTGTGGCCCGAATTGTCTTTGGGCAGTCCTTACCATTCCAGCGGTTGTGCTGAACCACCCGGTCCAGCGGGATGTCGTGCCGCTCCATCAGCAGCCGCACCAGCGATGCCGCATTGGCCTTGGCTTGCTCAAAATCCCCTCCGGCATCCACGCAGATTTCGATGCCGATGGAAGTGGCGTTGCCAGGGCCGCTGCCGCCGTCCCCGGCGTGGTAGGCCCGCTCGCAATCCGGCAGGTGTTGGTAGATGCTGTGGTCGTCCACGGTATAGTGCCAGCTCACGGGAGCCGCCTGGGCGGAGCTGCCCCGCAGATACGCCGCGTGGGCCGCCGCGTCGGCGCCCTTAGCAAAGTTCCCGGTCTCGTGGATGGTGATATAGGTGTCCGGATTGCTTCCGCCCGGCCGGTTGTCGGCTCCGGCCGGCAGGAACTCCTGAATGATCCGCAGTCCCGTATCGGTCACCAGGCCCTCGTCTGCGGCCTCCACAGGCCACAGGTAGTCCATGGACACCCAGCCCCGGTCCGTCTGCCCCCAGCCGTCCCGGACGGCCTGGACGGCCACCACGGCGCCGTAGGAATAGCCTCCCAGCTTGTCAAAGGATGTGCCCGGCCCCTTGCGGATATTGAGGCCGCTTTGGGCCGTCACCACATACTGCCCGTCGGTGGTGTCAGGTTCGGACACATCGTCCGCCAAGTGGACCACGAGATAGTAGGGGATCACCCGGTCCGCGTCACAAACAAAGCCATTGCCCGCCCGGTCCCGGTAGCACACGGACCCGCCGCCGTCCAGCATCACCGCGCTGTCCCAGCCGGCGGCCGCCAGCACGTCCCGCAGCTCCTCCGGGGTGTAGGGCGTCTGGGTGACGAGATAGGCAAACCGCCCCTCCTTGGTGCCGATGGCCTGGCGTGGCCGTCTGCCGCCCATGTCCGGCTGATAGTGGGGCGCCGCCAGCGGCTCTCCCTCCACAACGAGGGCCACGCACTCCACATAGTTGTCCGCCTCACAGGGCAGCCGCTCCATGGCATAGTCCTGCGCGTCGGCCCCCCATGCCATGCCCCATACATGGTAATCCGGAGCGCCGTACACCACGCCGTCTCCCTTCAGGTGACAGCAGGCCGTCAGGTTGCCGAGGTAGATCGGCCCGCCGAACACGAAGCTGCCGCCGGTCTCCTGCAGGATTTTGTCCAGCTCCGTCTCCCGGTACCGCTTGATGTTGTTGTAGATCTGCACCCGCCGGATCTTGTTCAGTGGGTGGGTTGCCGCAAACTGCATAGTTGCCTCCTTATCGACAGCGGCAGGCAGGATCGCCCCGCCTGCCGCTCCATATTATGCCTGCTTATTTTGTCCCGGCAGTTCCATCTCAGTCCTCGTCCGTCAGCACGTCGCCCCGCAGGCGGTACTTGTGCCCGGCGATGTAGACATAGGCGGCCTCCTGGCCCATGTCCACGTCCACCGTGCGGCCGCCCACCACATGGACCTTCTCCAGGCTGCCCGCGCCGTGCTCCATCAGCCCGTAGCCGTTGGCCTCGTCCGGCGTCATGCCCACACGGGTCTCCGCCAGCTCCTCCGGAGTAATCACATTCCGGTTGGGGTCCAGGCACAGGTCGCTGTCTGCTTCCTTCAGCGCCTCATTCGCCTCGGGCAGGGTCATTTCGCCAGTGGTATACTTGTTCAGGATTTCGTTGGTAGTCATAAGTAAGCTCCTTTCAAATATCCGGCTTGACCGCCGGTTTCTAATGATATAAGATGTAGGTGTACCCCCTCCTTATTGACATGTTTTTGCTCTATTTCCATGTCGGGCACACTGCGGCGTCCCTCCCCCAGGGACGCCGCTCTTTTTATTCCCCGCCGTCCTTGGAATCTTCTCCGCCGCTCTCGCCGGCGATGCTCTCCCCGGCGGCGTCGACGGCGTTTTTGCCGATTTCCAAAATATTGCACAGCCAGGAGGGCACCGGCGCCCCGAAGGTGACGGCGTGCTCCGCCAGGGATCCCAGCTCCCCGATGATGTACCAGACGATCACCAGCGGCGCCAGCAGGACGGAATAATCAAAGGGCAGGGACACCGCCGGGATATGCCCCAGGATGCTCCCGATCAGCCAGTCCGCCACCAGGGCGATGCACACCACCAGGATCATGCCGCCCTTGTGCCAGGCGCCCTCCCGCATCTTGGCGCTGGACCAGCGCCCCTCCTTGGCCGCCGCCGCGCTGCCGATCAGCCAGTCCGCCAGCATCAGCAGCACCCAGGCGATCACCAGCCACCCGAACCAGCCCCACAGGGCCGTCATGGTAGCCACCGCCGCCGCGATGGCGGCCTTTACCGTGGTCACAGTCGTTTCATTCATAGTTGAGCTCCTTTCGTGTTGAAAATCTTCTCATACGCCGCCCGCGCCGCCTCCGGCAGGATTTCGGCGTAGATCATTGTGGTCTTCGGGTCCTCGTGCCCCAGCAGCTGCTGGAGCACCGGCAGCGGCATCCCACCCTGCAGCGCCTGCGTGGCAAAGGTATGCCGCAGGATGTGGGGGTGGACCCGCCGTTCCAACCCCGCCCGCTCTCCCAGCGCCCGGAGGAGCCGCTGGATGGAGCGTGGGGACAGCGGTGTGCCGCCACCCGTCGAAAAGAGGGGAGTCCCCTGGCCCCGCTCCTGGATGTACGCATCCAGCAGCACAGCCGTTTCCTCCGAAAAGTACACTGTCCGGGTCTTCCGGCCCTTCCCGGTGATCCGGATGCTCCGCCGCCGCCAGTCTACCTGATCCGCCCGGATGCCCGCTGCCTCGCTAAGGCGGCAACCGCTGGTGACCAGAAACGACAGCAGCGCCTGCTCCCGGGCGTCCCCGCAGGCCGCCCGCAGTTGTTCCAGCTCCCCCGCTGTGAGGGGCTTCCGGGTGGCCGCCCGGTCCCCCCGCCGCGTCCGGATACGGCACATGGGATTTCTGTGGATCAGCCCCTCTTCAGTGAGCCATGCGAAAAAGCTCCGCAGCGTGTTGGCGTGGGTGACGATGCTCCCATCCTTCAGCCCCCGCTCCGACAGTCCGGCCAGATACCGCCGGACATCGTCGGCTGTGATCTCCTCCGGCGGCCTGTCTACATTCCGCGCAAAAGACCGCAGCACAAGGCCATAGTCTTTCAGCGTTTTGGGGGACAGGCCGTCGATCCGCTTCGCCGCCAGGAATGACTCGATCCGCTCACGGAGCGCCAGGGCGCCGCCTGTCTCTGCCCAGGTAATCCGGTACACCTCCAGGATCTGTCTGATCTCCGCCTCCATACCGGGGGCCAGTCCTACCAGCCTCCGCTCCAGCTCCGTCTTTGCGTCCATACGCAACACCTCCCGCACCAGTATAGCAGGAGGGTGTCTTAGTCTAATAAGGCGCCTGCGGGGTATGGGCTGGGAGAACAATCTAAAGAACTTACCTCCGATGATGACCTAAATACCATCTGGCAAAATGGATGGTATCGGTGGGGATCGAGGAGTCCGCAAAATGCTCCTAAAATGACATCTGATGCTGGTGGGGCAGGCTACATATTTGCGCGGGTTACAAATTATGATGCCCAAAATGTCCTGCAGGAATATTGGTCACTTAACCAAGATGCACAAAATCAAGCACGTCGCATCTGCAGAAATGGCACCTGGGGGCCGCTCGAATGGATCAATCCGCCCATGCAGTTAGGCGTCGAGTACCGCTCCACGGAGCGGTACAACGGCAAACCTGTGTATGCCAAAGCAATCAATTTCGGTCAGGCACCAAATGCCACATACAAAGACGTCTCTCATGGGATAGAGAATTTCGGCCAGCTTGTCTCATACACAGGGATGATGGGAGGCGCCAATCTGATCGAAACCCCTGCGCTTGACAGTATTCAGATCAATGCCTCCAATATCCGGATCACGACAAATTCGGATGTATCCGCCAGTTATGTATATCTGGTTTTGCGTTACACAAAAACAACTGATTGAGGTGAACACCATGAAGATCCTGAAATACAAACTGGCTACGGAGACCAACCACGGAACCCCGGAGAAGCCGATGATGGAAACCGTACTCTCCGATGTCTCCATGCCTTACACCACGGAGACCGACTACCAGATGGCCTTGTCTGAGGCATGGCAGGGTGAGGTCACCGTGGAGGAGGGGCCGGAAACCGCGGACGAAATCCGGGCGCGGCGTGACCGGCTATTGGCGGCCACAGACTGGGCGGTGCTGCCGGATTCCCCGTTGGATGCTCAGTTGCTGGAGGAGGTCAAAACCTACCGGCAAGCCCTGCGGGATGTGCCCCAACAGGAGTATTTTCCAGGCGCGATTACTTGGCCGCGGATGCCGGAGCTTACGAATCCTCCCTGATTTGCGCAGATTCCTCGGCAGACAACCGCCCGGCGGCTACCAGCTGATATTTGATGATCTTCATGTGCCCTCCTTCCAGTATTTCAAGAATAGGGTGAAGTTTAATCCGACTGTACGGCCAGACCCGACCGAAATTGTGAACTTCCCATTCCCGTTTTGTGTAAACAGGCCAAGATAGTTTGATGCGTCGAAAACAGATTCTCCAAAAAGCCCCGGAATTTGCGTTCCGTTATCCAATACGCCATAGCAATCCAGCATCTTTACCTGCCCGCTGTTATCCGGGATTTGGACTTCAATCGTCTTTGACGAGCTGTTCGGGAACGCCCCGCCATCCACGGCCATCACAAATACAGGCTTTCCGTTGTATCGCTCAGTGGTGCGGTACTCGACGCCGATTTTCATGGGGGGATGCTCCCACTCAAACGGCATCCACACTGCTGGACTCGACGATGATGGGTAGCGTAGCTTGAACATCCGCCATCCGCACAGCCCTGCGTCTGCACTGCCGATATTGGATAGAACCGCATAGTTGGCGTCGCCCTTGTATAAGAGCGATACCGTAGTACCTGCATTGCCGTACACCGCCGGCGGATAGGCCCGCACCAGTTTTGCGGTCTTGTCAGGCATCGCGTCCAGTACAGCGTCTACCTTGGCGCAGTATGTCTCATAGGATTCCTCTGCGCTGGTGGTCGCAATTTCCTGTATCGCATCCCCGAAGCCATATCCAGCGGGCGCCTTATTAGACAAAGCCGCCGCAACGGTCTCCGCCTTCGGCTCTCCGCTCACCGGGATCTGTGTGGCGTTGTAGTCCCCAGCCTGAGGCTTCACCGCACCGGTCCGGCCATTGAAGGAGGACACACCTCCGACTATGCCGTCATTTACTTTTTTAATTGCTGCGTCGATGTCCTCTCCGCTGAAGATGCTTGTGTAATACTCGGTGGGCGGGACCGTGATTGCTGCCATCTGCTGTTCGAGTCCAGCAACTTTTGCAGCGAGTTCTTCAATCGTTACCATTTGTACCTCCTCAAGTGATAAATCTTCGGCCATACTTGTCCAAAAACCATTTTGCGTCCGAAGTCACCAGCGGGCCGCTCTCCTGCGGGATGGCGCGGCTGATGTACAGAATGATACAGCCATCTCCGCCAGGGCCCCCAGGACCGCCATTTCCACCGATTCCCCCGGTTCCGGCGGTGATTGATACCGTGTAATCCGAGGAATCCGTGGAGCCGACGGCAAGCCCTCCTGAGCTGGCACCGCCGCCGCCATAACCGCCACGGCCGCCTTTGCCATACTGGGCAGGCTTTTTGGGTGTCAGGGCCGGCGTCGCTCCATCCAGACCAGATGCAGCAGTTGCTACAATCGAGGACGAGCGCACAGAGACGGATGCCTCTGGCCCCGGCCCGCTGCCGTTTGCACCAGCGGCCGCGCCTGCCCCTAAGCCCCGGCTATACCAAATGCGGGCCCCATCATTCTCCCGCATCTCCATAGCCACACAATCCGGAGCATCCGCTTCGGTTTCGGTCAAGCCACCGCTCCAGGTATTGCCGTCCTCGTCGGTGACACTTTCCGCAGGATCAAAGAGCTGGACTGTCTCATCGTCAACGGTTGTGACTTCGGCCGCCTTCCCCGCGCCCTTGCCTCCGGGGATTCCCTGGTCACCGATTCCTCCGTATTTTTCCCCGGTGATGGGATCTGTGTATCCATCCTCCGGGGCTTGTGCTCCAGCTGTGGTTGCAGCGCCGAGTTCTGTGTCGCTGCCGGCAGAGCCATCCGGATCATCCGGGTCATAGGCAGCACCCAGGCCACCTAAGCCGCAGCTGTATGGGATAGAGGTTATATCAGAGATATCCAGGGTCCCTTCGAGGATCCTGGCGCCTGCACCCGGAGCGCCGCCTTCTCCGCCCACACCGCCGTCAGCCAATCCGCAGCCTCGGTATTGGTCACCCCACGTAGGATCAGACCAGGATACGGACGGCGACGTGCCGACATCCCCGCCTTTTTGTCCGCAATGTCCTCCCTGGGCCCCGCTAATCAAAACATAGCGGATCAAAGTAGTCCCAGCCGGGATTTGGTAAGTTCCCGACCCGGTGAGCACGATGCGCTCATCCAGCGTCTGGGAGTCATCCACCTGCGGCGGCTTGAATCCCACCAGTGCAGATACGGTGGCCTTGAGCGTTCCGGATATTTTGATGTCCAGGCTCTTGAGGCACGCCTGGACCATCTGTCGGTCAAACGGATCATAGATGCCGACCACATTGCCATCCAGCTGTTGTCCCGGCAGGATGTCTCCGTCAAAAGTAGCCAGGCAGGCGTAATACTGCGCCAGACGCTGGGCCACATCGGATGAGTTGACCAGGGACACCAGAGTGGCGTCCGATACAGTCACCACATTGGGCTCTGCTGCCTGGGAGACATCAGCTGAGACCTGGCGGGTATTGTGGATATAGGCCGAGCCTATAAGTGTGCCATTTCCAGCCGTGATCTTGGCATAGTTGGCATTGCTCTCCAAAATGCTGAACCCAGAGGCACGAAGGTTGTACGCGGGCTCGGAGAATGTGATGATATCGCCCTGCTGGGACTGTCCCTCAAAGAGCGTGACCTCCTCTCCCCCCTGAACGTACTGGTGCTCTGTGACAACCACTTGCGTGACCTTTGCCCCGTAGGACATACTGGGACCCTGGTAGATCTGCGCCTGCGTGATATTGGCGGTATACCCGTCCCAAAGCCGCTCAATGTGGAGGACTCCATCCAGATCATCCCTGATCCATGCGCCGACGGCAAACAGGATCTGCGCCAGATTGTCCCGGCGGGATGCGATTGGCAGCCAACCATATATCTGTACGTCTTGCAGATTTGTTTTGACGACGCAGGGCACCGGGCCGCAGATTTCTGGGATAACCTGTCCCACGGTCTGTCCGGTGTAGATGCCGCCATAGTGCTGTTCCCCATGGATGAGCCGCCCAATGGCGGACATCGCGGATATTGCGTACTCGTCCGGACCGGTACGGGTGATGTCCTGGATGTAAAAATAGGCCGGCAGATCTGTGCTGTGGACATAAGTCAGCCGGGTATCTTGCTCGAATTCGAGGATACTGCTGTCACTGCACCGGACTGTGGCGTTTAAGGTGTTGGGCTCCAAGCTGTCCGCGATCAGGGACGTGGCGCGGTAGATTTGCGCGGAGCGGATGTCGTCATCCTCAAACACCCATTTACTGTAAATAATCTGATTCATGTAGGCGTCCTCTGCGGCTTTTTGGCCGTGAACTGTACCTGCAGGCCTCCCCAACGTGTGCGGTTGGCCACTTTCCCCCGATAGAGATCTGTACCTTCGGAAACCATTGCGTCAAAGGTGATGGTGCTCTGCCCATACGGCAGGGTAAGGCTGTGGCTGGAGACTGGGGCTGAGATTGCCTCGTAAAAGGCATCGTAGTCGGCCGGAAACCGGGGATCCGGCTCCACCTCCATGGAATAGTCGTAATAGGTGCCCATGAGGTCTCTGGTGTAGTCTCCGGAAAGCATTGTTCCGGCGTTTTGGCCTTCCTCCAGCCGGAAAGAGCGCCCCAGGGTCTCATAGCGCACATTGAGCCGGTAAGATACACCATCCATGATAACCTGCACGCTCATACCCCCTTTGTGCTGACCAGGCGCACGCCTTGCCGGGCGGACTCCTGATCCAGCGAATAGGCAAGGTTCCGCGTAAATCCATCGGCTGCCCGCAGCACAATGGTGATCTGCCCAGTCCCCCCACGCTCGGCCATGGCATCCCGGGCGGCCTGCTTGATGGTGGAATAGGGAGCAACCACCTCCGGCTCCTGCCGGTTATCGCCCAGGACGGCCAGGAAAGGATTGTTTGGCGGAATCACGCCGCCGGACGCAAATGCGGGGATACTGTAAGTCGAAGCGTCCGCCATGGTACGGCTCCCGGAACCGGATGTTGTGACCTCAATATCTCCGCCTTTCCCACCAAGGCCCAGCAGATCAAGAAACCATGCTTGTGCGTCTGCCAGCAGATTAATCAATTCCGCCAGTAGGTTCAGAAGAGTTGAAACAGCACCGGAAACGATTCCGATTGCAGTGGCGAACAGCTTCATTATAGGCTCCGCTGTCCTCATGGAGTTCGAAAAAGCGTTTATTATGGATTCCGCTACATTGCCCAGTGCTTCCAGAGGTTCTTTTAATGCTTCGGCTACTATGCCGATGAATTCTAATACCGGGCCAAGCTTGGCTCCTATGTTCTCTGCTATTGCCTGGATGATAGGGCCTAATGCTTCAAAAACAACAGAAAGCGTTTCCACCAGGTCTTGCAATGTGGGGCCAAATGCCTCCAGCAGCTGCGTTTTGAGGTCCGCAACAGACTGCCCCAGCGTGGCCAGGGTATCGTCCATCTCCAGTTGAGCCTGCCGGGATTCAAGAATAGCATCGCTGTTTTCGTAGAAGGAATCGCTGGCGGTCTTGTATGTATTGGACAGCAGATCCATCAGCAGCCGGGCGCGGAGAGTCTCATCGTTCAGTTCGGCCAACTGGGCGTTGACTTGGTCCTCACTCAGCCCGACCCAATTCAGGGCATCCGCCAAGGTTCCGGTAACTTGTCCGGTCTTGGCCGTTTCATTGGCCGCTTCAATCAGCGATTCAATTGGGATGGATTCTCCAAAGGTGCCATAGACGCCTGCGGCAATGTCGATCCACTCTGCCACGTCCTGAGTGCTTGTGGCAAGCTGGGACAAAAGCTGGGACGCCTCTGTGGCTTGCCCCGTATCTCCGAGAATCGTGTAAAAGCCCTCATAGGCCTGCCTCGCCGTGTCCGAAGTGAATCCCGCGGTCTCAAACGCGGTATTCAGCAGGGCCATGGATTCCCGGTACTCCTCCGTGGCTTCGTCCAGATTCCAGATGGCCTCAGCGGCCTGAAGCGCAATATCCAGCAGCTTGGTCATTGCGCCGCCCACAAAGTTGGAAATGACCCCGTCCGCCAGGGAAAAGCCATCGTCCATCCCGTCTGCGGCATCGCCCACATCGTTCAGACTGTCCGAGGAGTCCTCTGCGGAGTCATCCACATCGTTCAGCCTCTGCTCAAAATCCCGGAGTTCCTGCTCCGCGAGGGACGCCCGGGCCCGCGTCAAATCCAGCTCCAGATTGAAATCATCCAGCTGGCTCTGACTGAGAGAGCTGTCGAGATGATTCGCAGCATCCTCCATCTGCGCCAGCCGATCCGCCGCGAGGGCGGACTGCTCCGCCAGAAGCCGCTGCTTCTGGGCAAGCAGCTCTGTATTGGTGGGGTCCAGTTTTAGAAGCCGCTCCACATCCCGCAGGTTCTTCTGCACAGTAGTAAGCTGTGTGTCGGTCTCGCGCAGCGCCTGGCTGAGTTTTGTGGTGTCGCCGTTGATCTCAATGGTGATGCCTTTGATTCTGCTTGCCAAAACGGGACACCTCCTTAAAAGCTGTCAAAATCGTCCTGTGTCGGGAGCTGCTCGTACGTACAGTGGTCATTGGCGGCTTCCGTCATCATGTCCCAGACCATTCCAATCGTGAGCAAGTCCAGGTCTGACATGGATAAGCCCATCTGTGCTGCCCGCAGCAGGAACAGGGCAGTAGTCATCGACCGGTCTATCGGCCTTGTTTTTTTTTAGCCTCCACAAGGGTCTGGATATTTTCCAGCCAGAGTTCAGAAATCACAGGGAATACCGTGTAGATGCTGAAGGAGCTGAAGGTCTCCAGCCATTCTTCCACAGTATTTGCCTCCAGGCTGGGGTCCGCGTGCTTGGCCATCAGGAACGCCACATTCTCAAAGAGCGTGAGGATGTCCACAGGGACGCTCTTTTTCTCCTTCTGAGCCTTGAGAATCTCTTTGCGCATGAAGGCCATGTCCTGCATGATATCCCGATGGAAGCGCAGCCTGTATAATCGGGGGATTGCGGCAGTTGCCCGGAATGTCACCGGGCGGCCGTCGATCTCAATCGTTTTCTCCATAATCAGCCTCCAGAATTAGCGGTGACTTTGGCAACGCCGCCGGCCATCGCCTGTTTGTCGGCATTGACCTCCACCACAGCGATCTGCTGGCCGGTGGTGGCGGTGATCTCCTCGCTGCCGTCCCAGTCGGTCCATCCCTCGCTGAGTACCTGCCCATAGGCGGGGAGCGCCACAAAGGCGGAAGTCTGATACTTATAGCTGTTCCCGCGGGTCAGCTCCGGAGCGACTGTCAGAGCTGTCTTGCCAGACGTCGCGCCAGCGGCGCTGGTCACCACCAGTTCTCCAAGCGGCTGCCATACCGCGTCATACCAGCCTGCGTACTGGGCAGCCGGTGTGTCCACCGTTGTCCGGGCCTTTGTATTGCCGTTGGGCAGGGGAGAGGCCGTCAGATTCATCGTCTCGGTAGACGGCTCTTTGGTGTTGGTCGTGGTACCGCCCGATACGCTGGGACGGGTGCATGTGCAGTTGTACAGCACATGGCGGGTTACCTTCTTGTCCCCGTCAAACTCAAAAAGCAAAGCAAAGGGACTTGTCTGGTTGTTGATATTCTCCACCAGCACCTGCGCGGCCTCGTCCATGGTCTCATGGAGCACATCCTGACGGAATTGATCGGGGATCAGCGCAACCTCAAAAGTGCCGGAGTAACCATCATTCGCAGCGGTTACAAAATACGCCATGTTGTCGGCATAGAATGTCGACGTGTCGCCCTGAGCGTCCATGGTCAGGCTGACAGAGCCGGGAATGGGGATGGGTTTCCCGTATGTAACCGTTCCGTCCTCGGCGATGGTAAGGAGCGCGTAATGGGCATTTTTGAGGCCGTATTTGACCTTGTTAGGAGTATTGGTAGGCATTGTCACACCTCAATTTCGTATATGATCTCATAGCATTGCTCGTCATCCAGGTATTCCTCAGACTTTTCCCAGCACAGGCCCTTCAAAGCAGCCTCTACCGCATTTTCTGCTTCCAGGTCCTTGCTTTCCGTGTACAGCTCAATGGTGATGCGGTTGATGACCTGATACACCACATCATCGGCATTAAAATTGTTCGTGCTGGCGAACAGATAGCAAATAAAGGGGAGCGGCGGGGCATTTCCCACAGGGAACGCCCGGTAAGCCACCGGAAGGCCGGTCGTTTCCAGCAAGTTTTTGATTTCCTCCAGGCTCATGGATTCCCTTCCCCCAATTTCCGCCGCAGCTCTTGCTCCAGTTCACGTTCTGCGAACTCCTCCGCAGGGGCGATATGCGGGAAAGCCCGCGTCCGTCCACCGTTCCTTTTGGCGTGGCCGTTCTCCAGCAGGTGGGTCAGCTGATAGTGCTTGCGGTTGTATACAGTGATCTGGATACTGCCGACGTTGTCATAGGTTTTCTTCTGCGCCCATGACTTTTTGTAGGCACCGGATGCCGATGGGCTCTTCTGTTTGACCACCTTCACGGTTTCCTTTGCCACGGCGGTTACGGTTTTTTTGACCGTATCAGAGACCTCGTTGGCATACATATCGAGTTCTTCGGAGACGGCATCCACCAGGTCCTCAGCTCTGATGTTCATTTTGCACCCCCACCTTTCGCTCCAGATACAGCTCCATCTCATCGGACCCCTGGCGGAGATAGGTGCGGTAAATGCTATATCGCGTCCCGTGGTACTCCGCCTCCGGCTGACCGCTGTAATTGATGATCGGGGTGGTAAAGACCAGCTCAGGCTTTCGGCCTTCCTGGCCGGCGCTGTACCACTCCGCACGGTTGACGGAGCTGATGGACCCAAATATCTGCTGTGTCAGAGGCGGCCCGGCCGGCACAAAATCGCCGATGTCATTCTGGACCAGCTGCGGCTGCACCAGGACCAACACGTCATCCATCAGGTCCCCCTCGCTTTCTGGGAAAACAGGCGGTTGTTCAGCGCCCACCGCAGCATCCGGGGCATCTGCACGTTCTCCTCACGCCGGCGGCGATAGAGATACGCCGCATACATCTCCACCAGCATCCCATCCTCAACGCTCTCAGTAAGCGTGATACCCTCTTCGGAGATATAGGACCGGGCGGCAGTGATCAGCTGCCCCAGATATGTATCCATTGCAGATGATGAGATCTGCAAATCCACCTTTAAGGCAGTCAAGATCGCCTGCTCGCCCATGTCCAATGTCTCCTTTCGCTTTGCTGAATTTCATGTCATGCCACGTGTCCGATTCGGACACGTGGCCGGCTTAGCCGCCGATGGTAGCGGTGATGGTCACCGTATACACCCGGACGGCGTTGCCCTGGGTCACCGTCACGGTTACCACATTTCCCGCACCGTTGGTCAGCTTCACGGTGCCGCCGTTGCGGACGTTTTCGCCGTTAAATGCGACAGCCACCTTGGCGCCCGCCTGGGCCGACGTGGCCTCGATTTTGGCGGAGGCAGTGGAACTGGTACCGGTGTAAGAGAATGTATCAGGATCGAAGGTCCCAGGATTGAGGGTCACGCCGGAAATAGCTAGGTCCGTCAGCGCCGCGTCGTTGGCAATGTCCGCCGCAAAGGTCATCGTGGTCGTAACTTCCACGTTGTTGATGTTGATGGCCACGAAGGCACCGGGAATGATGGGCTGGCCGTCCGCCCGCTGCTTGCCCTTGAATACCGTGTTGTCCTGAATGAACTGGACCTCACGGCTCTGCTCAATGGTCATGCCAGAGCGCTGGGACCACAGGTACAGGTCGCCGTAGCCGCCCACGATGTCGCCATCCGGCATAAACTCCAGGATATCCACGTCGCCGGTGATGATGGGCAGCACGCCGAAGATATTGGAGGCGATATCGCCGGTAGCGGTGAAGGTGATCACCTTGGATTTCAGGGTGGTATAGGTCTTGGAGTTCATGGCCCAGAACAAATTGCCGCGGCTGTATTTTGTGTGGGTGGCGCCGGTGGCCGCCATCAGCTGCGCCCAAAACTCCGCCCCGGTGACACCGCTGCCGCCGATCTTCAGAATGTTGGTGGTGTGCAGGTCTACCCACGCCGGGGCGTTGGCGGGATAGTCACTGGGCTGAGAAGTCTGGGCCAGGCGGGTCACGATACCAAGAGGCATTTTGGAGGCGACGCCTTTGCCATACAGGATGGCCTTGTCCTCCGCCAGGCCGACGGACTCAGAGAGCATCTCAACGATGGAGCTGGCAAGCTCGATGTCGCTGTCCTCCAGCATACTGTTGCACACCGGGATAAATCCGGCCACCTTGTAGCTGTCCAGGGTCACCTGTCCAAAGACGAATGTCAGCTCATTGATGGCACCGCACATCTCCGTCCATACAGCCTCCGGCACGATGCCGGCAATGGTCTGCCGGGCCTCGCCCCGGACATTGCGGACCCGCACACGGTTCAACAGTTTGCTGTACCGGTACATATTCTCGGAAATCAGGTCCAGGAACACCACAGGGATGGTCAGCTCCGCGCCGGTCACTGCCCGGTTCTGGCCCTTCATGCCCCGCATCTTGCCCAGGAACTCCTGGACCTCCGGCTGGGCTACGATGGCCTGCCGCTGCTCCATGGGCAGGGCATCAAAGGCCCGGCGGCCCATGGGCAGGGAACGAATGTTGATCTGGGTTTCCATGTGTACGTCACCTCTCACTTTCTCCCGCTTTTCTGGGGTCTTGGCAGCCGGGGCCTGGCGCTCCAGGTCCGCCAGCTCGGTCTCCAGGTGTTCAATGTCCGCAGACAGGGTCTGCTTGGCAGTCTCGTGGGCAGTCTTGTCCGCCTCAAAGGCGTCCACCTCAGCGGTGACGGCGGCTTCCTGCTCGGCGTTGCCGGGCTCCACCTCGCCGATGGCTGTCTCCAGCTCCGCCTCCCGGGTCTTGAACTCTGCGTCCTTTTCCTCCAAGGCTTTCAGCTCGCTCCGCTTGGCATCCAGCTGCCGCTTTAGAATCAGGATCTTCAGCATGATTTTTCTCCTTTCGCTCCAAAAAATCGTTGTCTATCAGGCATCCACATGGACGCCTCGCAGTCTCGCCAGCGTCTTGGCTTTCCAGGCCTCGCTGCGCCGCTTCTTCAGGTCGGCGAACTCAGTGCGCCGGACCTCTACGGAGGTGTCCGTGTAGGCCGGGAAGGTCACCACGCTTACCTCGTACAGCCGGACCTTTCGGATGATCCACACCGTGGGTTCGCCGTCCTGATACTGCACATCCTGATCCAGGATGTCAAATCCGAAGGAGCACTGGGACACGTCACCCCGCTTGACCCGCTCGTACAGGTTCATAGCGTCCTGGTCTGCCTGGTTGACGATGATGGAGCCCCCTAGGCCCACCTCGTCGGTCCGCAGGGTCA
>UMHP01035510.1_pt1 | contig 16460 bp, 24 predicted proteins | sample 1965571 | NCBI WGS metagenome assembly UMHP01 (sample SAMEA4836103, study PRJEB28245) | human gut metagenome | biome: gut microbiome; material: fecal sample | place: Denmark | collected 2008
AACCTACCATAGTAATATGGCAAGGCGTTGGGTGCTTAGCCTACATAATGCCGAGCTTTTTCCGGTGGTGACGATTATCATCATGGAGGCGTTCATAAACAAGATGCGGAGGTTGAAAGGCGTGCGTAAGCAGCTGATATGCGAGGAGGCATGGAAAGCCCTGTCATCGGCGAACATGGCATCCTATCTCCAATACCTCTACAAGACAGTGAGAAAGTATTTCGGGGAGGCAATTGTGGTGACGCAGGAAGTGGACGACATCATCAGCTCGCCGATTGTGAAGGAGAGCATCATCAACAACTCTGACTGCAAAATATTGCTTGACCAGAGAAAATACATGAACCGCTTTGACCAGATACAGTCGCTCTTGGGGCTGACGGAAAAGGAAAAGTCGCAGATACTCTCGATTAACCAGTCCAACGACCCGTCGAGGCGGTACAAGGAGGTGTGGATAGGACTTGGGGGCACGCACTCGGCGGTATATGCCACGGAGGTGTCGATGCAAGAGTATCTCGCCTATACGACGGAAGAGACGGAGAAGATGGAAGTACGCGAACTGGCGGAGAAACTGGGAGGCGACATGGAAGCCGCCATCCGTCAGGTGGCGGAGCGGCGGAAGGAAGAGGGCTGAAATGCCTGAAGGTGAAAAGAAAAAATGACTTATAAACAAAAGAAGAATAACCGACTAAAAAACAAGAACTGAAAAATTATGGACATCAAAATGACAAAGACGGAAAGGCTGCTGCTGTGCGGCGGTCTGATAGGACTGGCATCGCTGATGCTGCAAGCCTGCGACACGGTAATGAAAGAAAACGAAGATGTGCGCGAGAAGATTTGTGGCAACTGGGAAAGCGTGGAGGGCAAGCCTGACATATTGGTGTACAAGGAGGGCGCACACTACAAGGTGACACTGTTCCGCAGGACGGGAGTCCGCAGGAAATTGAAGCCGGAAACCTACCTGCTGCAAAGGGAGGCGGACGGCAACCTGTACATGAACACGGGCTTCCGCATCGACGTGGCATACAACGAGGAAACGGACGTCCTGTCCTTTTCGCCTAACGGCGACTATATCCGGGTGGACACGGATGAAATAGCTGACGGCGAAAAGAAAGAAGAACAATAAGCATGTACCACTAAATCCAACGTGAATATGAAAATAAGACAGAAACTGAAAATGCCGCTGATTGCGGTCTGCCTGTGCCTAATGGGTACGGGCGGGGCACACGCCCAATGGGTGGTGTCCGACCCCGGCAACCTTGCCCAGAGCATCATCAACTCCGCCAAGGAGATGGTGGAGACCGCCGGGACGAAAGCCAACACCCTGAACGGCTTTCTGGAAACGAAAAAGGTGTTCGAGCAGGGAAAGGCGTATTACGACGCGCTGAAATCGGTGCATGACGTGGTTAGGGGCGGCGCGAAGGTGGCAAAGAGCATCTCTCTGGTGATGGAAATCTCGGAAACCTACGTGGACAACTACCAGAAGATGCTCTCGGACGGGAACTACACACCGGAGGAACTTGCCGCCATCTCGTCGGGCTACGCCATGCTGATAGACGAAAGCTCGGACGTGCTGCAGGATTTGAAGAACGTGGTGAACGTGACGGGAATGTCGCTCACGGACGCGGAACGGCTGGCGATTATCGAGAATGCCTACCGCAGCCTGATGAACTACCGCAACCTCGTGCGCTACTACACGAACAAGACCATATCGGTGTCGTACCTGCGGGCAAGGAAGAAGAACGACATGGACCGGGTAATGGCACTCTACGGGAACCCCAACGAAAAATACTGGTAGCCTATGGGAGAGTTCGACAACCTTCATCAGATACTCCTCTCGCTGTATGAGGAGATGATGCCGCTCTGTTCGGACATGGCAGGTGTGGCGAAAGGGCTTGCGGGACTGGGCGCACTGTTCTACGTGGCGATGCGCGTGTGGCAGTCGCTCGCCCGTGCCGAAGCGATAGACGTGTACCCGCTGCTGCGCCCGTTTGCCATCGGGCTGTGCATCCTCTTCTTCCCGACCGTCGTGCTGGGGACGATGAATTCCGTGCTGGGACTGGTCGTGCAGGGCACGCACTCGATGCTGGAGGAGCAGACCTTCGACATGGAGAAATACAGGGAACAGAAGGACAGGCTGGAGTACGAGTCGATGATGCGCAACCCGGAAACCGCCTACCTCGCCTCGGACGAGGAGTTTGACCGGCAGCTCGACGAGCTGGGCTGGTCGCCCTCGGACCTGATTACGATGACGGGGATGTATATGAACCGGACGTCGTACAACATCAAGAAGAGCGTGCGCGACTGGTTCCGCGAGCTGCTGGAACTGATGTTCTCCGCCGCCGCACTGATAATTGACACGCTCAGGACATTCTTCCTCGTGGTACTCAGCATACTGGGACCGGTAGCCTTCGGCTTCTCCGTGTGGGACGGCTTCCACTCCACGCTTTCGGCATGGTTCAGCCGCTACATACAGATTTACCTGTGGCTGCCCGTCAGCGACCTGTTCAGCACGATACTGGCGAGAATCCAGATACTGATGCTCCAGAGCGACATCGAGGCGATGCAGGCTGACCCGAATTTCTCGGTGGAGGCGAGCAACGGGGTGTACATCATGTTCCTCCTCATCGGCATCGTGGGCTACTTCACCATCCCGACGGTAGCCGGATGGATTATACAGGCCGGCGGAGGCGTGGGCAACTACAACAAGAACATCGGTACAGCCGGAGCCTTGGGCGGCAGTCTGGCGGGAGCCGCAGCCGGAAACGTGGCGGGACGCACGGGCAAATTCATCAGGAAACAGGCAGGCAAGCTGCTGAAAAGGAAATGATTTTACAAACCAAAAAAGAAAGACGGAAAAATGGAGTTCAAGAGTCTGAAAAACATCGAAACGAGTTTCCGGCAGATACGTCTGTTCGGAATCATCTACACGGCGGCGTGCGCCCTCGTGGTGGTCTGCTCGGTGGTGTGTGCCTTCCGCTTCGCCGAAGCGCAGAGGCAGAAGATATACGTCCTTGACGGGGGCAAGAGCCTGATGCTCGCGCTCTCGCAGGACCTGTCGCAGAACCGCCCGGCAGAAGCGAGGGAGCACGTGCGCCGCTTCCACGAGCTTTTCTTCACACTTTCGCCGGAGAAGAGCGCAATCGAGCACAACGTGAAGCGTGCGCTGCTGCTGGCGGACAGGAGCGCGTACGACTACTACGCCGACTTCGCGGAGAAGGGTTTCTACAACCGCATCATCGCGGGGAACATCAACCAAGTGCTGCAGGTGGACAGCGTGGTCTGCAACTTCGACCGCTACCCCTACGAGGCGCGGACGTACGCAAGGCAGATGATTATCCGCGAGAGCAACGTGACGGAGCGCACGCTGGTAACGTCCTGCCGCCTGCTGAACGCGAGCCGCTCGGACGACAACCCCAACGGGTTCACCATCGAGGGGTTCACGATACTGGAGAACAGGGACATCAGAAGCATGGAGAGATAGGCGTATGGGAAAAATGCGAATGATAATTGAAAAATGCGCCACCCGTTTCAGGACGGAACTGCGCGGAAAGCTGGACGCGCTGCCGCCGAAGGCAAGGCTGGCGGTCATTGCCGGGATGCTTGTCCCCTTTGCCGCCGGATGCCTGTACACGACAGCCACCGCCATTGCCGGATTCGGGAAAGGTGAAAAGGCACTGGAGATACGGCATATCGAAAATCTGAACCTGCCCGTGCAGGAAAGTGATAACCTATATAATAATGTATATGGAAACGAAAAAAGAACAGAAGAATGAAACAAAAGAGAAGAGACCGCTGACAGAGGAACAGCGTCAGCGGAGAAGGAAGATGCTGGTCTATCCGCTGATGGGGCTGACCTTTCTGGGCTGCATGTGGCTCATCTTCTCCCCCTCTCAGGAGGACAGGGAGAAGGAAAGGCAGGGACAGGGATTCAATACCGACATGCCCCAGCCGGAAGATTCCAAAATCATCGGCGACAAGGCGAAAGCCTACGAGCAGCAGCAACTGGAGAACAGGCAGAAGCAGCGCCGGGGCATGGTGGGCGACCTGTCCTCGTTCTGGCATGACGGTGCGGAAATGCCGGACACGGCGGCTGCACCGGACGACTGCCGCCTGACACCGGTGGCGACACCCCGAAAGGAAACGGAGAGCCGGCAACATGCGGGCATCCGCTCTTCGGTTACTGCCAACAAGCGGCTGAACACCTCGCTGGGCACGTTCTACGAGCCGCCAAAAGAGGATGACGAAAAGAAGAAGCTCCGGCAGCGTATCGACGAGCTGGAGCGCATGGTCATGGAGCAGGAGAAAAAGCCATCGGCAATGGAGGAACAGGTCGCCCTGCTGGAAAAGTCCTACGAGCTGGCGGCAAAATACCAGAACGGAGGAGGCAATGCCGGGCAAGCCGTGCAGTCCGAAGCAGAGGAAACGCCCGACGGTCATGGAGGCGAAAAGAGAATGAAGGCGGAAGCCGTGAGCGGGGTGCGTCCGACAACGGTGTCCGCCCTGCCGCAACCCCTGACAGACTCGGCTTTCATCGCGGACTACGGGGGTGAGCGAAACTATGGTTTCCATACCGCCGTCGGTACGGCGGAAGTGCCGGGAAAGAACACCATCGCCGCCTGCGTACAGGGCGACCAGACGATAACGGACGGTCAGACGGTGAAGCTCCGGCTGCTGGAGCCGATGCGTGTGTCGGGCAGGACTGTCCCGCGGAACGCCACCCTTGTGGGGTCGGCACGCCTGCAGGGTGAGCGTCTGGAAATCGACATCACCTCGCTGGAACATCAGGGTAACATCGTCCCGGTGGAACTGGAGGTGTATGACAACGACGGACAGGCGGGCATCTTCATCCCCGGCTCGATGGAAATTGACGCGGCGAAGGAAATCGGGGCGAACATGGGCAGCTCGCTGGGGAGCAGCATCAGCATCTCGACCGACGCGGGGGCACAGCTCGCCTCGGACTTGGGAAAGGGCGTGATACAGGGAGTGTCGCAATACATCTCGAAAAGGATGCGTACCGTCAGGGTGCATCTGAAATCGGGATACAGGGTGCTGCTGTATCAGGAAAAGCAATGACAACCGAAAAACATAAAGACGAAAAGAAAAAACAACAAGACAATTTTAATCCACTAAATCCAAAGTAAAATGAGTATCAAGAAAGTAATGACAATGTTTGCCTTTTTTACAGGCATAGCCTGTGCAACCCATGCACAGGGTGTAAGCAATGACAGTACCGCCACCGCAAAGGCAGAGGGGCTGAAACTGACGAAGGAGGTCTGTCCGCAGGCGGAAGAGGACGGCGACCTGTACCACGGTCTGACGAAGAAGCTGATGTTCGACCGCATGATACCGCCGCACGGTCTGGAGGTCACGTATGACAAGACGGTGCATATCCTGTTCCCTTCGGCGGTGCGCTATGTAGACTTGGGTTCGCCCAACCTCATAGCGGGCAAGGCGGACGGTGCGGAAAACGTCATCCGCGTGAAGGCGACGGTAAGGAACTTCCGCACGGAAACGAACATGAGCGTCATCACGGAGGACGGCTCCTATTATTCGTTCAGTGCGCCCATAATAGGGGCTTGATAATAATCACACTGGCAAGTGATTAGGTTAGTATTCCAATTAAGAAACCTATCCCAAACCGACTTATCCGAATGGGAAACCAAACGGGGAGTGAAGCATGTCGGTAACGCGATAAGTCAGTTAATTGCTAAACTGCGACTGAATTGCTATTGGGAAAAGACAGACATAAGGATGAAGCCTGATTGGTTGAACAATAGTCCTATGACTTATGTAGAGGTGGCAACGGAAAGCAGTTACATACGTTGCCTCGCAGTACCCACGCTTATTGAACGGAGTGATGGGCAAGGAATTTACTGCGACATATCCGACAGAAAACGGAAAAGGATGTACGTTGCATCCGATAGTCTGTCAAGCCAAGTTATCAAGTCCACTAAATGGGGATTGCCTACACGGAGATGCCGAAAGGCTATGAGCGCAGGCTCTGAAAACTCCGCATGGCAACGGAGTTCCCGTAGTAGTCTGAGCGTGGGAAAGCCACGTACATGGCGAAGGGGAACAGCTTGGTAATCTTAATATAGTCAAATGATAACGTGTGAGACGTATGAGAAATCCAGAGACCATATTAAACAGTTTATCTGCACATAGTAAAGATGTGCATTACAAGTATGAAAGGTTGTACCGCATCCTATTCAATGAACAGATGTTTTATGTAGCCTATCAGCGGATATATGCAAAACCCGGTAACATGACACCTGGCTCAGACGATAAAACCATTGACGGAATGAGTATTGAAAGAATAGGACATCTGATAGCTACGCTAAAGGATGAAAGCTACATGCCAACACCAGCCCGAAGAGTCTATATTCCCAAAAAGAATGGGAAGAAAAGACCATTAGGCATACCATCAATCGAAGATAAGATGGTACAAGAGGTCGTCAGACTTATTCTTGAAGCTATTTACGAAGGACATTTCGAGGATACTTCGCATGGATTCAGACCAAGAAGAAGCTGTCAGACAGCCTTGCGTTCCATCCGAAATCTCTTCACTGGTGCAAACTGGTTCATTGAAGGAGACATCAAAGGGTTCTTCGACAACATCGACCACCATATTTTGATTGACACTCTTCGTGAGCGTATATCAGACGAAAGATTTATTCGACTGATATGGAAATTCCTTAAGGCTGGTTATATTGAAGATTTTACATTTCACAACACGTATTCGGGAACACCACAAGGAGGAATTATAAGCCCCATTCTGGCTAATGTTTACCTTGATAAGTTCGATAAGTACATGCGTGAGTATGCTGAATCCTTCGATAAAGGCAAGAAAAGGCGGGAAAACCCACTCCACGCAAAATATAGTCGAAAGGCTATAAGGTTACGCAAGGCTATCAGAAACGCCACAGATGAGGACATCAAAAGAGAATTGCTTTCCCAACTGAAAGTTGCGGAAGCAATGACTCGCAATACATCAGCGTCAATGGCTATGGATAGCAATTACAAGAGACTCAAATATATCAGATATGCCGATGATTTTCTAATCGGTGTAATTGGTAGCAAGGACGATTGTGTAAAGATGAAAAAGGATTTTACAACCTTCATGAGAGACAAGCTAAAACTTGAACTATCTGAAGAAAAGACTCTTATCACAAATGCACAGGACTCAGCAAAGTTTCTTGGGTATGAAATCTCTATCAGAAAATCCGAAGCCATGAAGCGAAATAAGCTGGGTTGGTTGAAGAGACCGTTTAGCGGACGCATAATGCTTACTCTGCCCATTGCCACCGTCCAAAAGAAATTATTGGAACTGAAGGCTATGGAACTTAGGGTAATCAATGGAAAGGAAATTTGGTATGCCATGCCACGCAATTACCTAACCAAGGAAGACCCTGCAACAATCTGCGCACGCTATACAACTGAAATTAGAGGTTTGTACCAATATTATAGAATTGCGGACAACATCTCTTATGCAGGAAGTAAATTCGGTTACATAATGCGATATAGTTTCTGCAAGACCTTAGCAAAGAAATTAAATTCATCTACTGCCAAGGTAATACGAAAGTACAGGAGAGACCATGATTTGGCAATTCCTTATCAAGAAAAGAAAGGGGAAACCAAGTTCCGAATATTCTATAACGATGGATTTGCGAGGCAAGAACCAAACAAAGACGCAACTTGCGATAATTTACCAAATACATTTGTACTTCCGTTTCCTACTCTCGCAGAGAGACTTATGGAACACAAATGTGAACTGTGTGGAGCAACCAATGTCAAGACCGTAATGTATCAGGTTCGTAAACTCAAAGGGATACCCCTCAACACTGAGTGGCACCGAATAATGATTAAGAAATGGCGCAAGACATTGGCGGTATGTGAACATTGTAATGCCAAAATTCATGAACATGACAAATAAACTGATATTACCAGTGGAGAGCCGTATGCAGGGAGACCTGCACGTACGGTTCGGGGGCAGGTTATGGGAAACCTACCACCGAAAGGTGGCAAGGCGTCCATTACCGAGCCTACACGTGAAATATGCCGACGAGCCGCTGATGCTCAACGTGGAGATGAAGGACTTCATCCATGACGGCAGCGCGGTAAACCGCCCGAACAACGCGCAGGAAATCTACCTGAAGGAACTGGGCAGCGAAAGCCCGATGCTGGTACACCTTATCATGAAGTCGCTGCACAAGGAGAACAGGCGCAAGGTGAAGCACATCGGCTGCAAGCGATTCGGCATCCAGTACCTGCTGAAAGGGATTTATGTCCACAACGACCTGCTGTACCTGCACACGGAGGTAAAGAACCAGAGCAACGTGCCGTTTGACGTGGACTACATCACGTTTAAGATTGTGGACAGGAAGGTGGCGAAACGCACCGCCATTCAGGAACAGGTACTGTTCCCGCTCCGCGCCTACAACTATGCCGTGCGCATAGCCGGGAAACAATCCGAACGCACGGTGTTCTGCCTGCAGAAGTTCACCATCCCCGACGGCAAGCAACTCGTGGTGGAGATGAACGAGAAGGACGGCGGTCGCCACCAGACGTTTGTCGTGGAGAACGAGGATTTGGTACAGGCTGAAACCATCAACGAACTGCGCGTACGATGAAAGGCAAAGTTCTGTTTATGGCAATGCTTCTGTCCGTCCTTTTTATGGGACGGGCGGAAGCCCAGCGATGCCTGCCGAAGATGCGGGGCATTGAAATGAAGGGCGGAATGACCGGAGGAAACGGATACTGGCTGGGAGCCGCACTGTCGAGCTATGCGAGGGGCGGCAACAAGTGGATGTACGGGGCGGAGTACCTGCAGACCAACCATCCGTACAGAAACGTGAATGTTCCCGTGGCTCAGTTCACGGCGGAAGGGGGCTACTATTACAATTTCCTTTCGGATGCGAAAAAGACGGTGTTCCTCTATGCAGGCGCGTCAGCCCTTGCCGGGTATGAGACGGCAAACTGGGGCAAAAAGACACTTTATGACGGGGCAAGGCTGGGCAACGGGGATGCCTTTGTCTATGGCTGCGCCGCCACGCTGGACATGGAGGTGTATCTTGCGGACTTCATCGCGCTGACCGCCACGCTCCGCGAGCGTTTTCTCTGGGGCGGCAGCACGGGCGTGTGCCGCACGGAGTACGGGATAGGGCTGAAATTCATCATCAACTGACGTATGCCTATGGACATAGAAAGCATGAAACGGTTTCCGATAGAGGATTTCCTTGCACGGCTTGGGCATCATCCAGTGCAAAGGCGTGCCAATGCCGTCTGGTACCGCTCGCCTTACCGGGAGGAAAAGACACCGTCTTTCAAGGTGAACCCGGAGAAAAATCTCTGGTACGATTTCGGCGAAGGCAAGGGCGGAAACATCTTCGCACTTGCCGGGGAGTTCATCAGGAGCGGCGACTTCATCACGCAGGCGAGGTATGTGGCGGAGGTGTCGGGTATGCCGCTGCCGGAGCATGAGCCGCGTCAGAGTCCCGGAGTGCGACAAGCTGGCGGGCAGAGCTTTGAGGATGTGGAGATACTTCCCTTGCAGAACCGGGCTTTGCTCCATTACCTGCAAGAGCGTGGCATACCGTCCGCCATCGCCATAGCGAACTGCAAGGAGATGCGCTACACCACGCACGGCAAGCGGTATTTTGCCGTGGCTTTCGGCAACGGGAGCGGTGGCTACGAGATACGCAACCCGTTCTTCAAGGGATGCGTGCCACCGAAAGACGTGACCCTGCTGCCGTCCGGCTCGACCGCCTGCAACGTGCATGAGGGCTTCATGGACTACCTGTCCGCCCGTGCGCTGGGCATCGGGAACGGGGAAGACCACCTCGTGCTCAACTCGGTGTCCAATGTGGCGAGGGCATACAGGCATCTGGACGGCTACGGGCAGATAAAGTGCTACCTTGACAACGACGAAGCCGGGCGGCGGACATTGGAAGCCCTCGGCACCCGCTACGGGGAAAGGGTGTCGGACTGCTCCGGCATCTATGGCGGATGCAAGGACTTGAACGAACACCTGCAAAAGACGCTTGCCGAAAGGCAGGCACAGCGTGAGAACGAAAAGAAAAGCAAATCCATTAAAATGTAACGATTATGAACATGAACAGATTGAACAACAGAACAAAAACGAAAAGAAACATGGTGAAATCACTGGCAGCCTTCTGTTTGGGGCTGCTCGCCTTCGGCTTCGACTCGTGCGATGATGAGCTGGATGTCATGCAAGCCTACCCGTTCACGGTGGAAACGATGCCCGTACCGAAGGAACTGAAACAGGGTGAAACGGCGGAGATACGGTGCGAGCTGGTACGTGAGGGCGAGTTTGACGGGGCGGTCTATACCATCCGCTATTTCCAGTATGACGGCGAAGGGACGCTGAAGCTCGACAACGGTCTGGTATTCCAGCCCAACGACCGCTACCTGCTGGAGAACGGAAAGTTCCGCCTGTACTACACCTCAGAGTGCGACGAGTCGCAGAGCCTGACCATCACGGTGGAGGACAACTTCGGCAATGCCTTTGAATGGGAAGTGGAGTTCAACAACGATACGGACACGGACGAGATTCCGTCCGGGACTGATACCTCGGCTATGATGAAAGGAGGTGTCTATCAGTAAATCAGGAATGAAACGGCTGTTTGTGTCGGCGGTGCTGGCGGTTGCTTTCTCCGCCAGCCTGCCCGCACAAGGTACGGATGAAACGGCTGCATCGTTCCACGATGAGCCAAAGGCTGAATTAGCCGTCGAGCTGATTAAGAAATACGAGGGACTCCATGACTGTTCAGACTATCCTTACTACGGTTACGGACATTGTCGGCTGGAGGGAGAGAAACTGTCCTACGACATGACGGAGGCGGAAGCGGAGGAACTGCTGCGGAAGGACTTGGAGGAGCGTTACAGGCTGTTCCGCAAGTACAAAAAAGATGCCCTGCTCCTGACCGTTCTAAGCTACAATGTAGGGCACGGGACTCTGCTCGGATATGGGAAACGCCCGAAAAGCTGGCTGGTAAAAAAGCTGGAAGCGGGCGACCGGGACATTTATATGGAATACATATCCTACTGCCACTATAAGGGACGGAAAATCCGCTCGATAGAGCGGCGACGGAAAATGGAATTTCTACTGCTGTACGAGCCGTGAGTTTGCTACAAAAAAATAACCGATGAAATTGTATGCTTCATCGGTTATTTTTTAGAATACCACCGTTAAACATTCGGTATGATTCCTTGCCTTATGACCTTGCCGTTCCTATAAAGTTCAATGCTTCCCGGATGGAAGCCCATTTCTTGTAAGGCTATATACCGGATATAGTCCTCATATTCCTTGCCACCGAAATTTTTGCCTGTCAGGTTGTTGAAAAACATAGGGATGCTTACGCCGTTGCTGCCGGATAATACGGTCTTGCCGTCTTGTCTGATTTCGTCCATATATGTAATAGTTTTTTATGATACCAATTTATCGAAGATGGGAGCAAAAGGGCTTTTTGCTACTTTTGTGCCGCTTCCTGCTCACTGTCAAAAGTAGCGGGCGGCAATTTTCGCCACCCGCCTAAGGGTCAGAAATGGGTGTAAAGTCCCGTTACCTGCGTGAAAATGGGCTGGAGCATATCGAAGTACACTCCCTCGTATCTGGCGATGTCCTTGACCTTGATGTCCGCATACTTTGTCAGGGTCTGACGGTAGAAGTACATGGTATATGTATCGGTATCCTCGTCCAAGATGATTTTCAGCCTGTTGGCTGAAGTCCTGTTCCTTGCAAGGCTCATTTGAAGTCCGTTGCCCAAACTGATGAAATTGCGGCTGCCCGTCATTACTGCGAAGCCGTGTCCGCCCAACTGCTGTAAGATTGTATTCGCTACCATTTGTCTGTGAATTTAAGTTATTGTCAGTGGGTGGCTTCTGCCACCCGATTTTTTTCTCATTTGGAGTTCATGCGTTGCCGTATGCACTCAAGCGTGCGCTCGGCAATGGGCTGTGTTTCCTTGTTCCAAAGGTCATAGTCATGTACGGATATTCCCACGCTCCGCAAATCACGGATATAGCCGGATACATAATCTCCCGTAGGGAGGTAAACGAACTGCATCCATGCGTCCTTTTCGTCTGTCAGTATAAAATAGTATTTCATGCTCTTTCCATTTTATGGGTTTTCACTTCATGCGCGAGTGGGCGGTGTTTCCACCGCCACGCACTCAAAATTCTTTCATCTCCGCAATGGAGGTATGCTTTCTCAGCCATTCCACCACGTGCACCGTATTGTATTCGGAAGTGATGACTGCCGTATGGTCGTTTATCGGGGTCATGCGTGTACTTTCATAGCCATCTATCCATTCCTTCAGACTTTCCACTCCCCATGTAGGGCTGTCAAACATACGGTCTAATACGCAAATGGGGTCGCTGAATGTAACTATCAGCGTGTCATATCCTACCGTCATAATCTGTCCTCCTTTCCTTTTATCCATTCGTCACACAACTGTCTGCACTCCTTCAAAGTGGGCTTCACGCAAGAGAACAGCTCTCCATCAGTATGTCTGTAATCGTACTGCACGAGCGTGCGTCTTTTCCTGCCGAAACCCATTTGAAAACTCTCGTATTTCTCCGTTCCTGCCGTTTGGCAGGTGCTTATTCCGTTAATGGTCATTCTTGTTGCCATAGCTTTTTCTATTAAAATTCAACAATCAAAAGTCTGTAATCCGTGTTTCTGCAAGTGGCGGGTACACCTTTTTGCTTGACCCACAAATGCCTGCGCCCGAAGCCGTAGAGGAAGAAGTCGTTGAAGTCCTTGTCTTGGGCTAAGGTCGCCATCGCTTCCCTCACTTCCTTTTCGTTACTTGTCAATACCAGCACATTGACAAGTTTGATGAATGTTTCGGGCAGCTTTTCATGCCACCCGAAAAACAAATTTTCAATTTTTACGTCCATATCTTTAATTATTAAGTTGTTATAATCTTATGCAACCATCCGTTTTTGAATATCCCTCACATTTTCCTTGACAAGCCTGATGATTTGTTCATGGTATTCCGTGATGGAGTTATATATTCCGTAGGATTGGACAACCTGCATGGTTTCCAATGAGAGTTCTACCGTTTCAATACGCTTTTCACCGATACGGGCAGAGAAGACAAGCACATTTTCTTTTTTATAATATCCATTGGTAAATACACAATGGCTCATCGCTTTGCCTTCCTCGTAAAACTCCTGCACATTCTGCAATACATGAAGATTAATCGTTCCGTCAGAGAAAGCAAGGTCAAGAAACCTGCCTTTCATTTCAGCATACAGCAGCTCGTCTTTCCGCATTCTCTCCTCTTCCCTTATTTTCGCTTCCTTTTCTGCTATTTCACGTTCCCTTTCCAACCTTTCACGCATCCGTTCCAGTTCCCTCTCCCGTCTTGCCGACAATCTGTCGTGTTCGGCTTTCAAATCGGTGGGGCATACATACTTGGCGTTTCTCGTATCCTTATGATACTTCTCCAAAAGTTCAATGTAATCATTCCACATGACGGCATCCTTAATCATGTAATTGTTTCGGATACAGATTTTCAAGGAGTTCCATTTACGTTTCATGTCGTAAGTATGGATGAAGCGGGACAATACCGCATATTGTTTCGCTTTGAGCAATGTTTCCACCTTGCTGTCTGTCAGAAGCGAGTGCAAAAAGCGGAACGGACTGGCATTGTGAAAACTGCCTTTGAAGCCGTTGCGTCTGAATATGGGAAGTACACGTACTTTCGGATAATGCTCACAATGGGAAATGATGTCATAGATTGCGTGATGCGGTCTGACCTCCATTTCACTCTCAAAAATCCAAAGGTCTTTGTATGTGAAGCCCAAACCTCTCAGCCGTGCGACCGTGATGACTTTTCCATCGGGCATAATCCACCTTTGTGCCACTTCCTTAGAAAAGAAAGTCATGGCATTTCCTTTTCTGCTGTCTGCCTTGACCATAACGATACGGATTACCTGACAGCCTTTGCAAACAGTCACGACACAGAAATAACAGCATTGTCTGAACGTGCGTTTTCGGGTGTCTTTCACTTCCAATGTCTTTCCGCAATTAGGGCATGTACAACCGCAAAGGGTATCTCCAAGTGTGCTTTCACTTTTCCAAGTATGACCGCAATCTCCACAAGTAAGCGTGTTCTTTGCCGTGCGGTAAGCGATATGTTCCAAGCAATGGGCATAAGCCCATTGTACTTGTTTGTCAGTAATGGGGTTAAGCCGTCTGCTCAATTCCATTACTTTTCTCTGCTGTGCGTTTCTCGGTTTCATGGTTAAAAGTCAAATAATGAGGGTTGTACTTGATTTTCTTTTTTCGCTGTCGGTTTGTTGCGGTTCCGTATTTTCTGAAGTTCGGCTTGCTGGTATTGGGCTACCGCATTTTTCCTTGCTTCCTGCTTTTCCGCTTCGGTAAGTTCCACTACATGGTTTACTGCAACTTGGCATTGCATGGGCTTGCCTGCCTTTATCTCATTTTCAGTATAATAATGGATGGCTTGCCCGTAAATTTCTCCGTCCGTGAAGCCGTTGCAACCGCTTCCTTTTACATAGTTCAGAATGTAAGTGATGCAATCGTCTATATTCTTGGCAGGATTGCGGTAACTTTTGGCAAAAAGTTCATCTTCCGCTGCCCGTTGTTCCAAATACATCTGTATCGTTTTCTTGAAATGCTCTGTCCCTTTCATAATCTCAAATTTTAGTCGGGTTGTCGTTCAAATAAAGTATCTCGCAATCTTCCACTTCTGAGGGAAGTCCGAAAAGAGGGTAATAGGTGAAATAAGGCTGTGTGTTCCCTTCTCCATCTGTGACGGGTGAAACATCTTGTACTTGCCATTGCTTCATCCATCTGTCTATTGTCTGAACTTCATCATCTGTGAGTGCGGTTAAATCGCCATTGATGATATAGGCTAAACTCCATGTGGGTATCTTTTCCGTTGTCTTGTTCATGTCCGTATCTTTTGGTGTATCAAACAATCTCTTGTAAAATTTCCATGTGGTATTTGGGCGAACATTCCACCAAGAGAAAGCCGATGAAGTCCTTTCTCGCTTCCTTGTTGAGTTCGTGGTACAATTCACGGAAAGTGGAGAAATTGCCGTTTATGTAAGTTTCCACCATATACTCGAAGATGTTGTCCACTTCGTAATACTTGCATTGCTGAAATGCGCTCTTGCTGTGTCTTTTTCTTTTCATATCCTTTGATTTTTTAGATTGTCAGTAACCAAACCATTAAGGCGATTAAGCCTACAAGTGATGCGGTGATGATGAGTATTCCAAACACGAAACTCAACATACCCAGCAGGATTTCCGCTACAATGCCTACCACCAAACCTCCGACACAAAGGGCAATACCCGATGCTGCCGTTACCATTGCGGACAATGCTTTCCACAATGCTTTTCCGATGTCGTTCAATGTCATTACCATATCTTCCAATTTTTAGATTGTTACTCGTTTCATTCGGATTGGGAGGGTCGGGTCGAGTCCTTTTTCTTTTCGTCTCTCCGTATGTCCGAAGTTTCCTTGTGCCGTCTTCGACTGCATCGGTCGTTTTCGTTTCGGGGGCTTCTCAAAGGTTAGGGAGTAGGATTAGCAAATTTTTTTCGATAAAATACTACCTGAGCCTGCGAGGGTGGAGATTTTTCGACAAAAAATTTGTGTTCCTAATCCCGTCTTTACCTTTGCCCCAGCAACGAAAATGACACGCTGATGCCGTCCTGAAGGCGGCATGGAAACGTAGGCATACATGGAGAGACGAAAAGGAAAAGGGAGCGGATGAATGGCGCAACGCGCCACAGGAAAAAACAAAGGGCGGCGCAACAATAAAGGGGGAAAGCTGTGCTTTCCTGCCGCCGTGACGGAAGTCCTGCAACCGTCATTGTCATGCGTGCATGGCTTGCGGTTGCAGGTGTTCCTCCGACGGCATATTGACGAAAAACGGGCTTGCCAGCCATTGCCCGGTGTGGAAATGGCAAGCAAGTCGGTTTGAAGGCAGGAAAAATAAGGAAAGCCGAAAATAGTCGCAAACGCAGGGGCACGCTTACCGTGTCCTGCATCCGGCGGCATTTTCGGCTACATGATGATGGCAAAAGAAAAATTGGCAATAACGGTTTTGACCGTCCGGCACAAGTATATAAAAAGAGATGCCCACGATGATGGCAGTGTCATTTATGACATTGTGGTCATCGTGGGCATTTCTTTGCTTGTGCCTTTTCTGAAATCGGCTTCCGTACCTCTGACGGTAGCGGTTTTCAGAAGGAGAAAAAGTAATTGAAAAATATGTTTGGAAATTCGTGAAAACGAGTAAAGTTTTGTACCTTTGCAAAGAGTAAGAAAGTTCTTTCGCTTGACGCAAAATGAGGTAGAATATAGAAGTTCGCTGGTTTCTAAACCGTTAACAGCCCTGTTTTGTTTCTGTGTTAATTATCTAATATTTAGGTAGATATAATTTTTATTATGTCTTGC
>UMHP01020038.1_pt1 | contig 16297 bp, 12 predicted proteins | sample 1965571 | NCBI WGS metagenome assembly UMHP01 (sample SAMEA4836103, study PRJEB28245) | human gut metagenome | biome: gut microbiome; material: fecal sample | place: Denmark | collected 2008
AAGCATGTTTTTAATTGAAAAGGAGCGTTACTATGCCAAAACTCCTTTGCCCGCACTGCCTGCAGCCGCTGGATGGCGGGTACCGCGGCGAGTGCCCCCACTGCGGGCGCTCGCTGGAAAACCGCAACCCAGAGGGCGCGCTGCCTCTGGGCACCCAGCTAGGCGGCAGGTATACGGTGGGCGCCTATTTGAGTGCCGACGGTGACGGTCTTGCCTACCGCGGCGTGCTGAACGACGAAAAGAAATTCGTCCTCATCAAGGAATATTTCCCGGTCACACTCTGCAATGGCCGCAGCGCCGACGGTGCGCTGATGCCCAAGGAGGAGAAGGAGGTCCTGTTCAAGACGAGCCGGATGGACTTCAAGGACCTGTACGACGACCTGAAAAACCTGACCCCGGCCACCGGCCTGTCCACGATTCTGGACGTTATGGAGGAAAACAACACGGTCTACGCCGTGGAGGAGAGCGAGAAGGGCATGACCCTGTCGCATTACCTGCACCTGCGCAGCCGCACGCTGACCCCCGCCGAGGCCCGCACGCTGCTGCAGCCCATCATGGAGGGCGTGGCCCTGCTGCACAAGTCGGGGCTGATCCACCGCGGCATCTGCCCGGACAACATCGTGCTGCCCATCGACGGCACGGCCCGCCTGACCGGTTACGGCACGCTGGCGCTGCGCACCGGCGGCAGCGAGCTGAAGAGCCAGCTCTACCCGGGCTACGCCGCGCCGGAGCAGTACTCTGCCGCCGAGTTCAGCGGGCGCTACACCGATGTTTACGCGCTGGCTGCGGTCTGCTACAGGATGGTCACAGGGCAGACGCCCGTCGCCGCGCCCCAGCGCAAAGTACGGGACAGCCTCGAGTCGGCGCACAGCCTCGAGGCGGGTGTGCCTACATGGTTCTCGCAGGTGCTGGCCTGCGCGCTGCGGCTGGACCCCGCCAAGCGGATGCAGACCGTGCCCGAGCTGATGAGTGCCCTGACCGACCCGAATGTCGCAAACGCGATGTTTGAGAAGGGGGACAACCAGATCAGCACCCGCAAGATCATGGCCGTGTCGCTCGTCGTCATCTTTGTGCTGGTCGTGCTGCTGCTCTGGAGCCTGATCGGCGGCAGCAAGGCTGACAGCACCCCTGTCTCAACGCCGCAGCCGACAGCAGCCGGCACGGCGGGGGAGACCACCGCCGAGACCGTGCCGAATCTGGTCGGCCTGCGCTATACGACTGACATCAAGGGCAACAGCGCCTACGACGACTACCGCATCGTGATGGTGGAGCAAAGCTCCGACACCGTGGCGCAGGGCGTGGTCATCAGCCAGGATCCGCCGGCGGGCAGTGAGAAGCTGATGGACGACCAAATCATCCAGATCACGGTCAGCAGCGGCCCGAGCCTTGTGGAGATGCCGGACATCATCGGCTTTACCCAGGCCAATGCCAGCAAAAAGCTGGACGCGCTGGGCATCCAGTACAAGATGGTCATGGTGGATAACGACGGTACGATGGCCGCGGGCTGCGTGGCGAGCACCGACTACAAGGCCGGAACGAAGATAAACACCGAGAATGTGACTGTCATCGTCAGCATCGCCGGGGAGCGGGATGACACGCTGGTGGCGCAGACGGGGAACGGCAGTGAGGCCGAACCTACGCCGGAAGCGGGACAGTAAGCAATAACGGCAAACGGGCAGAGCCCCTCCGGTCATCGCTTCGCTCGACCACCTCCCCTGAAAGGGGAGGCTTTCTCGCGGGCAGCGCCCGCGCAAAAAGGCGCCCCACAACGTGGGGAGCTGGCCGAGCCTGCGAGGCCTGAGGGGCTTTGCCCGTTTGCACTGCGAGAAGCATAAACAAAAAAGAGCAGTTCACGAAGAACTGCTCTTTTTCAGTGCATTTCAGGCAATGCCGACGCGGCGAGATTAGTCGCTGACGTAGGGCATCAGAGCCATGTAGCGGGCACGCTTGATGGCAACCGTCAGCTCACGCTGATGGAAAGCGCAGGTACCGGTAACACGGCGGGGAATGATCTTGGCGCGCTCGCTCACGTACTTGCGCAGGCGGGGCAGATCCTTGTAATCGATGTGCTCGACGCGGTCAACGCAGAAGGAGCAAACCTTCTTGCGGCCACGATGCATCGGACGAGAAGAACGATCCATAGCCATTGTGGAAACCTCCTTGTTAGAATGATACTTTCGATTTTAGAACGGCAGGTCGCCCTCATCCTCGATCAGTGCAAAGTCGTCATTGCTGCCGGCAGAATAGCTCGGCGCAGGGGCGGCCTGTGCAGCGGGACGGGGAGCGGGGGCTGCCGTGGGTGCGCCGTAACCGGCATCACCCATCGGTGCGGCGTTTGCGGATTTGGGAGCGGCAAAGTTGACGTTGTTGGCCACGATCTCAATCGCGGTGCGGTTGTTGCCGTTCTTGTCCTGATAGCTGCGGCTCTGCAGACGGCCGTCAATGGCGATCAGAGAACCCTTCTGGAAATACTTGCAGACAAACTCTGCCGTGCGGTCCCAGGCGACAACATCCAGCCAGTCAGCCTGACTCTGGCCGTTGGCGTCACGGCGTCCGCGATCACAAGCGATGCGGAACGACGCAACGTTCTTGCCCGTCGTAGTCTGGCGCAGCTGCGGGTCCGCGGCAAGGCGGCCCATGATTGCAACAACATTCAGCATTGGTTTACTCCTTACTCCTCAACAGCAAGAGTCATGCTGCGAAGAACGCCCTCGGTGATCTTGAAAACGCGGTCCAGCTCAGCCGGGAAATCGGGCTCGCTGGTGAAGCTGATCACCGTGTACACACCCTCGGTCTCATCGTTGATGGGGTAAGCAAGACGCTTCTTGCCCCAATCATCAACAGAATCGATCGTACCATTCGCTGCGATCAGGTTCTTGAACTTGTTGATCAGAGCGTTGGAAGCCTCTTCGTCGAGGTTCGCGGTGGTAACCATCATGGTTTCGTACTTAGCCATATTCTGTGCACCTCCTTTTGGACATTAGGCCTTCTCTTTTAACGGAAAAGACAAGGATAACCGTGTGATTTCACACAGCATCTAATTATAACAAGTAAATCCGCGTTTGTCAACGCAAAATTTGCCCTGCACAGCACAAAATTGCGGATTTTTTAAAAAAACCTGGACGTTCCGTAAAAGTGTCCTATTGCTTTTTCTGCCCGCTTTGCTATAATGGGCTTAATAATGTACAAGTCTTGCTTGTGGAAACTCCCTTGGCCCCCTCTGGGAGGGGGCTCCCGCCGCAGCGGGTGGGGGAGAGAGCCGTGCCATGACCCGGAGCGCTTCGGGCTATGGCACGCCTCTCTCCCTCCGGCCCTGCGGGGCCACCTCCCTCCCAGAGGGAGGCAAGGGGCTGAAGAGAAATGGAGCATTCGTATGAGAATCGTGGTCGTCGGCCTCGGCAAGGTTGGCCGTGCCCTGACCGCCCAGCTTACGGCGGAAAATAACGACATTGTCGTCATCGACCAAAACCATGACCTGATCGAGGACATTGTCAATATCTATGACGTGCGCGGTCTGGTCGGCAACGGCGGCTGCTATGACGTGCAGAAGGAGGCGTTTGAGGACGGCGCAGACCTGCTGATCGCCACAACGTCCAGTGATGAGATCAACATCCTGGCCTGCCTCGTCGCCAAAAAGCTGGGCACGCAGCACACGATTGCGCGTATCCGCAACCCGGAGTATGAGAAGCAGCTGCGCTTTATGCGCGATGACCTTGGTCTGTCGATGTTCGTCAACCCGGAAAAAGCCACGGCGCGTGAGATCGCACGCGTGCTGCGTTTCCCGTCTGCCATCAAGCGTGAGCAGTTCTGCCGCCAGCGGTTTGAGCTGATCGAGTACCGCCTGGCCGACGACAACCCGCTGGTGGGCTTGCAGCTGTCGGACCTGTACCGCAACATCCGGGTCAAAATTCTGATCTGCGCCGTCGCCCGCGGCAGCGAGACGATCATCCCCACGGGTATGTTTACGCTGCGGGCCGGGGACAAGATCTACCTGACGGCCTCGGCCCGGGATCTGGAATCCTTCTTCCGCAAGCTGAACCTGTTCAAGGCCAAGGCCAGCAACGTCATGATCGTCGGTGCAAGCCGGATGACCTACTATCTGGTCAAGGAACTGCAGGACATCCAGAAGCGGGTGACCGTCATCGACAGCGATGCGGCCCGCTGCCAGGAGATGAGCGAGAAGTTCCCCGGCGTGCTGGTCATCCACGGCGACGGTGCGGATGCCGAGCTGCTGAGTGAGGAGCGCATCACCGATATGGACGCCTTTGTGGCGCTGACCGGCCTGGACGAAACAAACATCATTCTGGCGATGTACGCCTCCCAGATGAACTCCTGCAAGGTCGTGGCCAAGATCAACCGCGAGTCCTTCGCCGAGCTGGCCGCTGCCAAGGGGATGGTGGACAGCGTCGTCTCCACGGCGTCGGTCACGTCGGAGTCCATTGCCATGTACGTCCGCGCCATGCAGAACAGCTTTGAGTCGGAGAACATCAAGACGCTGCACCGTCTGGTGAGCGGGCGCGTGGAGGCGCTGGAATTCAACGTTGCGCCGGGTTTGCCGTTCATTGGCGTACCGCTGAAGGATCTGACCCTGCGCAAGGGGCTGCTGGTGGCGGGCATCGTGCGCCGCAATGGCCAGACGGTCATCCCGTCCGGCAACGATGCCCTGCAGGAGGGCGACGATGTCGTCATCGTCACCACCGACACAACGCTGCACTCGCTGCGCGACATTGTAAAGTGAGGGCGCAGCCATGAACTATAAAATGGTAGGGTTTGTGCTGGGGCGCATCTTCCTGATCGAAGCAGCCCTCATGCTCTTTCCCATGGGCTGCGCCGCCATCTACGGCGAGTGGAGCGTTGTGCTTTCCTTCCTGTGGCCGACGCTGATCGTGCTGGCGCTGGGCCTGATAACCAGCCTGCGCACCCCCCAAAACACGAAAATCTACGCCCGCGACGGCCTGGCCATCGTGGCGCTTGTCTGGGTGCTGATGTCGGTTTTCGGCGCACTGCCGTTTGTCATCTCCGGCGAGATACCGTCCTTTGTCGATGCTTTTTTTGAGACGGTCTCGGGCTTTACGACGACAGGCTCGACAATTCTGACCGACGTCGAGGCGCTGAGCCACGGCACGCTGTTCTGGCGCAGCTTTTCCCACTGGATCGGCGGCATGGGCGTGCTGGTCTTTGCCATGGCCGTGCTGCCCATGACCGATGGCCGTGCCATGCACCTGATGCGCGCCGAGGTCCCCGGCCCGACCTGCGGAAAAATTTCCAGCAAGCTGAGCGACAGCGCAAAGATTTTGTATGCGATCTACTTCGTGATGACCGTCATCGAGACGATTCTGCTCTGCGCGGGCGGTATGCCGCTGTTTGACGCGCTCATTCATGCGTTCGGCACGGCGGGCACGGGCGGCTTCAGCAACAAGGCGCTGAGCGTCGGCGCGTACAACAGCCCGTATTTTGAGATCGTCATCGGCGTGTTCATGCTGCTGTTCGGCATTAACTTTAACCTGTATTATTTCCTGTTGCTGCGTCATTTCCGTGAGGCGTTCGCCTCCGAGGAGATGCACGTCTACTTAGGCATCGTCGCGTTCTCGACGCTGACGATCACGGCGAACATCGCGAGTATGTACGACAGTGTCGGCACGGCGCTGCGCACGGCGTTCTTCCAGGTGTCGTCCATCGTCACGACCACCGGCTACGCCACGGCGGACTTCAACCTCTGGCCGACCTACTCCCGCATCGTGATCGTGATCCTGACGTTTGTGGGCGCATGCGCGGGCTCGACGGCGGGCGGCTTGAAAGTATCGCGCGTCATCATCCTTTTCAAGGCGGCACGGCAGGACCTGAACAAGATGCTGCACAGCCATGCCGTGACGACGGTCCGCTTTGAGGGCAAACCGTTGGACGAAAAGACGCTGCGCGGTGTGCACAACTATTTCAACATTTATATGCTGCTGCTGACGCTGTCGGTGCTGCTGCTCTCGCTGGACGGGTTCGATCTGGTGACGACGTTTACATCCGTCGCGACCTGCCTGAACAACGTCGGTCCCGGCCTTGAGATGGTCGGCCCGATGGGCAGCTTTGCGGATTTCTCCGCTCCGGCCAAGCTGCTGCTGGCCTTTGACATGCTGGCAGGCCGCTTGGAGCTTTACCCGATGCTGGCCCTTTTTGCCCCGCGCCTCTGGCGCAAGCGCATCAATGCGATGCACGAGGCAAGAGCGAAATAAGTACGAGAGTTTTATTCCTTTTCTTGCAAGAAAAGGAATCGAAAAGAACTCCAAACAAATAAAGAAAAATGCGGGAGATTGCCGGTAAAAGGGCAGTTTCCCGCGTTTTGTTACTTACTCTACGAATAGCGAATCGTCCCCATACCGCCCAATATAGGACGGGTCTTTCTCGGAATAATACAAATTGCCCAGCACTTCTTCCGGGGCGTTGTCGGCCAGGTAGCGCGCGTGCAGCTCGGTGGCAAAATGGGTGCCCTGCAAAATTTGCAGTGTGTCCGTGTAGCTGGTTCCGTCGATCTCATACTTGACCGTGATGATGTAGACGTAATCGGTGTTGTCCCCATTGACAGAGTAGGAGGTGTGCTCCTTCGCTTTCATGTCGGTAATGCGGTAGGCGTCCGGCAAAATCACGCTGGTGTAGGTGTGCTTGCGGTAAATGTCCACCCCCAGCACAATGAGAATGGAAAACAGTATGCCGATCCCGCAGACCGCCAGTGCCGCTAGCAGCGCCTGCTTGTCGGATTTGGTGATCTTCAGCTTCATGCGGCGGGCCTCCCACAGTGTTTTCTCTATTATACCATACACCGCTGCCTATGTCTATTTCCCGCCGTGCCCGCATACCTTGTACCAGACCAAAACAGAGGAGGGGCTTGCCATGCGGCGGGATGCAGACAGAGAGGAACGAAACGCAAGATTGCTGGCGGGCGTGGTGCTGGCGGCTATGTTGGTGATGCTGTCCGGCATCATCCATCTGCTGTACCACCGGGAGTACGCCGAGACCGACACCCCCAACGACTGCTTTGCGGTGTCGGCGGCGACGGGGGAGACGGCGCTGCCCAAAATCGTCTGCCTGACCTTTGACGACGGCCCCAGCAAAAACACCCGGCCAATTCTGGAAATTCTCGATAAGGAGCAGGTCCCGGCCACCTTCTTTGTCTGCGCGCAGGACGCCAACGAAAAATATCTGCCCCTTGTGGCGGACATTGCGGCGGCGGGGCATCAGATCGCGCTGCACAGCGCGACGCATCAATACTCCAAAATTTATGCGAGCACTGACGCATTCTGGCAGGACATCAGAACGCTGCGCCAGGCGTTGGAGCCGTATGTGGATGTGGCGGCCATCGACTGGCTGCGTTTCCCCGGCGGCAGCACAAACACAGTCAGCCACCGCTACGGCGGAAACGGCATCATGAAGGCCCTGAAGGCCCAGGCCGAGGACAAGGGCTACCACTGGATCGACTGGAACGTCTGCGCCGAGGACGCCACCGCCAGCCACCCGGATGCCGCGCAGATTTTGCGCAACATTCGCCGCGATGCTGATGGTCAGGACACCTGTGTCGTCCTGCTGCATGATACAAAAGCAACAGGTCAGACCGTCAAGGCCCTGCCCGATATGATCGCCTATTTCCGGGAGCAGGGCTACACCTTTTGTACGGTTGCACAGATGGATGCCTTGCAATGTGAAACAAAATAGGGTATAATGTACAAGAATCGAAAAGCGGTGGGAGGCGGAACGATGCGCAAAACGGAAAGCCAGAAGATAGCCCTCTGCGGTATGCTGGGGGCACTTTCGGTGGTGCTTTTGCTGCTGGGCAGTGCACTGCAGATCGGCACCTATGCCGCGCCGATGCTGGCGGCGTTCCTGCTCATCCCGGTGCTGGAGGAATACGGCACGCGCTACGCGCTGACCCTCTACGTCTGCGTGGCAATTCTGGCCGTGCTCTTTGTGCCGGAGACCGAACTGGCGCTGTTTTACGTGCTGGTCATGGGGTATTACCCCGTGCTGCGCGTCAAGCTGAACGGCGTAAAAAGCACGCTCCTGCGCTGGGTGCTGAAATTCGCGGTGTTCAACGCGGGCACGGTGCTGGTGTATCTTTTGCTGTTTGCGCTGCTCGGGCCTGCCGTGCTGGACGAGCTGCTGGCCGACGGCACCGGGATGCTGGCAGCACTGCTGGCCGCAGGTAACCTGTCGTTCTGGCTGTGTGACCGCGCACTGGCGGCACTGACGCGGTATTACCACGTCATACTCAAGCCAAAACTGAAAAAGAAGTTTTAATTCGGGGAGGAAAACAACATGTGGTACGATGAGGCAGTAGTTTATCAGATCTACCCGCTGGGGCTTTGCGGCGCACCGCTGCAAAACGACGGCGACCAGGCGCAGGCGGGCGAGCACCGCATTCTGCGGGTGCTGGACTGGGTGGAGCACATCAAGCGCCTGGGCGCGACCTGCGTGCTGTTCAACCCGCTGTTCGAGAGCGACGCCCACGGCTATGACACTCGCGACTACAATAAGGTGGACTGCCGCCTGGGCACAAACGACGACCTCAGGCAGATCTGCGCGGCGCTGCACGCGGCGGGCATAAAAATCCTGTTTGACGGCGTGTTCAACCATGTGGGCCGTGGCTTCTGGGCGTTCAAGGACGTGCAGGAAAAGCGCTGGGACAGCCCGTACAAGGACTGGTTCCACATCAGCTTTGACGGCAACACCAACTACAACGACGGCTTCTGGTATGAAGCGTGGGAGGGCTGCAACGAGCTGGTCAAGCTGAATCTGCAGAACCCGGCGGTGAAAAACTACCTGTTTGACGTTGTGCGCGGCTGGGTGCGGGACTACGACATCGACGGCCTGCGTTTGGATGTTGCCTACTGCCTCGACCTCGGCTTTCTGGCCGAGCTGCGCGGGCTGGCCGACAGCATCAAGCCGGAGTTCGCACTGGTGGGTGAGACGCTGCACGGCGACTACAACCGCTGGATGAACGACCACGCCTGCCACAGCGTAACGAACTACGAGTGCTACAAGGGCTTGTATTCGAGCTTCAACACGGGCAACATGCACGAGATCAGCTACAGCCTGAACCGCCAGTTCGGCTCCGAGCAGTGGTGCCTGTACACGGGCAAGCACCTGCTGAGCTTTGTGGATAACCACGATGTAACGCGCATTGCGACGATTTTGACGGACAAGGGCTGCCTACGCCCCATCTACGGTCTGCTGTTCGGTATGCCCGGTGTGCCGTCGGTCTACTACGGCAGTGAATGGGGCATGGAGGGCGACAAGCGCAACGGCGACCCGACGCTGCGCCCGGCGGTGGAGAAGCCCGAGGAGAACGACCTGACCGCCTGGATCGCGGCGTTGGCCCACGCCCACACGGGCAGCAAGGCGCTGTGCCGGGGCAGCTACCGCAATGTGCTGGTCCAGCCTAAGCAGCTGATTTTTGAGCGCTACGCCGACGGTGAGCGGGTGCTGGTGGCCATCAACGCGGACGGCAATCCGTTTGACGCCCACTTTGACGCGGGCTGCGGCCGCGCGGTGGACCTCATCACAGGCGCTGACCACGATTTCGGCGGCGGCAGCACGCTGGAGTCGTACAGCTGTCATTTCTGGAAGTGCGAGCGGTAATACGATATAAAAAGGCACCTGTCCGTGTGGGCAGGTGCCTTTTTGTGTTATGCTGTATGTTGTAGGGGGCGGCGTCCTCGACGCCCCGCAGGGCAGTATGTAGGGCGGCCTGCCCTCAGGCCGCCGCAGCGGGGTGAGGATGCCCCGCCCTACAATGTATGGGTTAAAGGGGCAGCCCCTCTAAAGCCTGCGGGCCGGGCATGCCCGGCCCCTACGGGGCGGCCCATGTATGGGTTAAGGTTTTAAAGTTTCTTTGCCTACTTTCTTTTCAAAGAAAGTAGGTCACAGGTTCGTATATCCCATCAGCTTTTCATCCACGACGGCGGCGGTGTCGCGGCCCTCGCGCAGCGCCCAGACGACAAGGCTCTGGCCGCGGCGCATATCGCCGCAGGCGAACACCTTCGGGTCGGCAGTGGCGTACTTCACATCGGCCACGGTGCCGCGCTTCGTGCGCTCGACGCCGAACGCATCGGCCACATAGGGCTCGCAGCCCGTAAAGCCTGCCGCGATCAGCACAAGGTCGCAGTCCACGGTGAACTCCTCGCCGGTGGGCACCATCTGGCGGCGTCCGTCCACGACCTCGCTTTTCAGCTTGGAGATCAGCGCACCGCAGACCTGCCCGGCCTCGTTCTTGTAGAACTCCTTGACCGTCCTCTGGTAGGCGCGGGGGTCAAAGCCGAATTTGGCGATGGCCTCCTGCTGGCCGTAGTCGGTTTTCAGCACGCGGGGCCACTCGGGCCAGTCGTTGCCGGGGGCGCGGGCCGCGGGCGGGCAGGGCATCATTTCCAGCTGCATGACGCTCTCGCAGCCTTGGCGGATGGCCGTGCCGACGCAGTCGTTGCCGGTGTCGCCGCCGCCGATGACCAGCACGCGCTTGCCCGCGGCGGAAACCGCCTTGCCGTCCGCAAAGTTGGAATCCAGCAGACTGCGGGTCACGCTGGTCAGGTAATCCACCGCAAAGAAGATGCCCTGCGCGTCGCGGCCCGGGGCCTGGATGTCGCGGGCCTGCTTCGCGCCGCAGCACAGCACCACGGCGTCATAGCGGGCCTTCAGCTCCTCGGCGCTGACCGTATTGCCGACGTCGGCGTTAAAAACGAACTCAATGCCCTCGTCCTGCAAAATTTTCACGCGGCGGTCAATGACCCACTTTTCCAGCTTCATGTTGGGGATGCCGTACATCAGCAGGCCGCCCGCGCGGTCCTCGCGCTCATAGATGGTCACGCGATGGCCGCGCTTGTTGAGCAGGTCGGCCACGGACAGGCCCGCGGGACCTGCGCCGATGACCGCCACGGTCTTGCCCGTGCGGGCCGGGGGCGGAACGGCATGAATGGCGCCGCTCTCGTAACCGTATTCCACGATGGCGCGCTCGTTTTCCTTGACCGTGACCGGGTCACCCGTGACGTTGCCGCAGGTGCAGGCCGCCTCGCACAGGGCGGGACAGACCCGGCTCGTGAACTCCGGGTATCGGTTCGTGGCGATCAGCCGGTGCACGGCCAGATCCCACTTGCCCTGATAGACCAGGTCGTTCCACTCGGGGATCAGGTTGTTCAGCGGGCAGCCGCTGAACATGCCGCCCAGCTGAACGCCGCTCTGGCAGAAGGGGACGCCGCAGTCCATGCAGCGTGCGCCCTGGGCCTGCTGCTCGTCGGTGTGCAGCGGGACGTGAAACTCGTTAAAATTTCGGATGCGCTCCTCGGGCGGCAGCTCTAAACTGGTCTGCCGCGTAATTTCCATAAATCCTGTCGGTTTGCCCATGGTACTCTGCCTCCCTTACTTTGCGCTTTTCATGGCGTAGAACGCCTCGATCTGGGCCTGCTCGCTGTCCTCGCCCTTTTCCTCCATCTGGGCGATCAGGCGCAGCATCTTGTCGTAGTCGTGGGGCAGGACCTTCTTGAACTTGGGCAGATACTCGCCGAAGTTGTCAAGGATTTCCTTGCCGCGCGGCGACCCGGTCAGCTCCACATGCTCACGGATCAGGTCTTTCAACAGCGATACATCGTACTTGTGCTCCACAGGCTCCAGGCTGACCATGTCCTTGTTGACGCGCTGGTAGAAGTCCCAGTCCTCGTCCAGCACGTAGGCGATGCCGCCGCTCATGCCGGCTGCAAAGTTCTTGCCGGTCTTGCCAAGCACGACCACCGTGCCGCCGGTCATGTACTCGCAGCCATGGTCGCCCACGCCCTCCACAACGGCAGTTGCGCCGGAGTTGCGCACGCAGAAGCGCTCACCGGCCACGCCGTTGATGAACGCCGTGCCGCCCGTAGCACCGTACAGCGCCACGTTGCCGATGACGATGTTCTCGCTGCGGTCAAAGGCGGCGTCCTTCGGCGGGTAGACAACGAGCTTGCCGCCGGACAGACCCTTGCCGATGTAGTCATTCGCGTCGCCGACCAGCTCAAGCGTCAGGCCCTTGGGGATGAACGCGCCGAAGCTCTGGCCGCCGTAGCCGTGGCAGACGACATGGAACGTGTCGTCGGGCAGCGTGTTGCCGAACCTGGCGGTGATCTCGCTGCCAATGATCGTGCCGAACGCGCGGTCCGTGTTGCCGACGTCCAGTGTGACGGTGCTGGGCTTCGGCTCGGCGGAGTCGAAGCTCTTTTTGAACTTCTTCATCAGGATGCGCATGTCGGGGGTCTTTTCCAGCTGGAAGTTGTAGACATCCTTCGCGTTGAAGTGTACGTTGGAGTTCTCGACCAGCGGGTTCTGCAAAAGCGCGGTCAGGTCCATCTCACCGGCGCGGGAGCCTGCGGGCGCGGCTTTGACCTTGAGCAGGTCGGTGCGGCCCACCAGCTCATCGACGGTGCGCACGCCAAGCTTTGCCATGTACTCGCGCAGGTCCTCGGCCATGAAGCGCATAAAGTTCATGATGTACTCGGGTTTGCCCTTGAACCGCTTGCGCAGCTCGGGGTTCTGGGTGCAGATGCCCATGGGGCAGGTGTCAAGGTTGCAGACGCGCATCATGACGCAGCCCATGGCGACCAGCGGGCCGGTGCCGAAGCCGAATTCCTCGGCACCCAGCAGGGCGGCAATGGCAACGTCGCGGCCACTCATCAGCTTGCTGTCCGCCTCGATGCGGACGCGGCTGCGCAGACCGTTCATGATCAGGCACTGGTGTGCCTCGGCAATGCCCAGCTCCCACGGCAGACCTGCGTTGTGGATGGAGTTGCGGGGGGCTGCGCCCGTGCCGCCGTCAAAGCCGGAAATCAGGATGACCTCCGCACCGGCCTTGGCAACGCCCGCGGCAATCGTGCCGACACCGGCCTCGCTGACAAGCTTGACGTTGATGGCTGCCTTGCGGTTGGAGCACTTCAAATCGTAGATCAGCTGCGCCAGATCCTCAATCGAGTAAATATCGTGGTGGGGCGGGGGAGAGATCAGGCCGACGCCGGTGGTCGAGTTGCGGGTCTTGGCGACCCACGGGTAGACCTTGCCGCCGGGCAGCTGGCCGCCCTCGCCGGGCTTCGCGCCCTGCGCCATCTTGATCTGGATCTCACTGGCGGAGACCAGATACTTGCTTGTCACGCCGAAGCGGGCGGATGCCACCTGCTTGATGGCGGAGTTGCGCTCGGTGCCGTAGCGGTCCTCGGCCTCGCCGCCCTCGCCGGTGTTGGATTTGCCTCCCAGACGGTTCATGGCGATAGCCATGCACTCGTGGGCCTCCTCGGACAGTGCGCCGTAGCTCATCGCCGCGGTCTTGAAGCGCTTGACGATGGAGTCAACGCTCTCGACCTCGTCGAGGGGCACGCCCTGCTCGGGATAATTGAAGTCCAGCAGGCTGCGCAGGTGCATCGCGTCGCCGTTCTCATTGGCAGCGGCGGCGGTGTACTGCTTGAAGGTATCGTAATTGCCGGTCCAGCAGGCCTGCTGCAAAAGGTGGATGGTCTGCGGGTTGTAGAGGTGCTGCTCGGCAGCGGGGCCGCCGCGGAATTTGTGCGCACCCAGGCTCGGCAGCTCGCGGTTGATGTCCAGACCCAGCGGGTCGAATGCTTCCTGATGGCGGGCTTCCAGATCATTCTGGATATCCTGGATCGTGATGCCGCCCACGCGGGAGACGGTGTTCGTAAAGTATTTGTCGATGACCTCTTTCGAGATGCCCAGCGCCTCAAAGATCTGGCTGCCCGCGTAGGACTGGATCGTGGAAATGCCCATCTTGGACGCGATTTTGACAATGCCCGCCAGCACGGCCTTGTTGTAGTCGCTGACAGCGGCGTAGTAGTCCTTGTCGAGAAGGCCGTCGGAAATCAACTCACCGATAGTCTCCTGCGCCAGATACGGGTTGATGGCAGCTGCGCCGTAGCCCAGCAGTGTGGCGAAGTCGTGTACCAGGCGCGGCTCGCCGCTTTCCAGAATCAGCGCCATGGCGGTGCGCTTGCGGGTGCGGACCAGATACTTGCTGACCGCGCCCACAGCCAGCAGGCTGGGAATGGCGACGTGGTACTCGTCAATGTCGCGGTCCGACAAAATCAGGATGTTCGCGCCGTCGCGGTAGGCGCGGTCCACATCGACAAACAGACGCTCAATGGCCTTTTCCAGATCGGTGTTCTTGTAGTAGCAGATGGACAGCGTCACGACCTTGAAGCCGGGCACGTCCATGGCCTTGATCTTGAGCAGGTCGGTCTCGGTCAGGATCGGGTTCTCGATTTTCAGGACCTTGCAGTTGTCGGCGTCCTCCTCCAGAAGATTGCCCTGCGCACCGACGTAGACGGTGGTCGAGGTGACGATCTTCTCGCGCAGCGCGTCGATGGGCGGGTTCGTGACCTGCGCAAACATCTGCTTGAAATACTCGCTCAGATTCGGGCGGGTGTGGCTCAAAACGGCCAGCGGAGTATCGCTGCCCATGGCCCCGGCGGGCTCGCCGCCGTTCTTGGCCATCGGCAGAATGATCGTGGAGACGTCCTCATACCGGTAGCCGAACGCCTTCTGCAGCTGGACAAGCTGTTCTTTCGTGTAGCTGGGCACCTTCTTGTTGGGCACCTTCAGGCTGGACAGGTTGACAAGGTTGCGGTCCAGCCACTCGCCGTAGGGCTGGCGGCTGGCGTAGTCAGCCTTCAGCTTTTCGTCGTCCACCAGCTCGCCCCTGACGGTATCCACCAGCAGCATCTTGCCGGGGCGCAGACGGTCCTTGCGCACGACCTCGTCAGCGGGAATGTCGAGCACGCCGACCTCGCTGGAAAGGATCAGGCGGCCATCCTTCGTGATGTAGTAGCGGCTCGGGCGCAGACCGTTGCGGTCCAGCACTGCGCCCATCACGTCGCCGTCGCTGAACAGGATGCTGGCGGGGCCGTCCCACGGCTCCAGCATCGTGGCATAGTACTGGTAGAAGTCGCGCTTCTTCGGGTCCATCGACTTGTTGTTGTCCCACGGCTCGGGAATCGTGACCATGACGGCCAGCGGCAGATCCATGCCGTTCATGACCATGAATTCCAGCGTGTTATCCAGCTGGGCAGAGTCGGAGCCGCCCTGGTTGACGATGGGCAGAACCTTCGTCATATCGTCCTTTAAATAGTTGGAACCGATGGTTTCCTCGCGGGCAAGCATCGTGTCCACGTTGCCGCGGATCGTGTTGATCTCGCCGTTGTGCAGGATGAAGCGGTTGGGGTGGGCGCGGTTCCAGCTCGGGGATGTGTTCGTCGAGAAGCGGCTGTGTACCATGCCGATGGCGGATTCATAGTCGGCGTCCTGAAGATCGGGATAGAACAGGCGCAGCTCCTTGACGAGGAACATACCTTTATAGACAATGGTGCGGCTGGACAGGCTGCAAACGTAGGTGTCGGGGCTGGACTGCTCAAACACGCGGCGCGCCACATAGAGGCGGCGGTCAAAGGCAATGCCGGCCTCGACGCGCTGCGGCTTGCCCACAAAGCCCTGCCAGATGCTGGGCATGCAGGCAATGGCCTTGTGGCCGAGCACCTCGGGGCAGGTGGGAACCTTGCGCCAGCCTAAGAAGGGCAGACCCTCCTTTTTGCAGACGATCTCAAACAGCTTCTTGGCCTGGTTGCGCTTGAGCTCATCCTGCGGGAAAAAGAACATGCCAATGCCATATTCCCGCTCTGCGCCCAGGGTCAGCCCCTGCTCGGCGGCGGCCTTCTGGAAGAATTTGTCGCTGATCTGCGTCAGAATGCCGACGCCGTCGCCGGTCTTGCCCTCGGCGTCCTTGCCCGCGCGGTGCTCCAGATGCTCCACGATCTGCAGCGCGTCGTCAATGGTTTTGTGGCTCTTGCGCCCCTTGATGTCCACCACAGCGCCGATGCCGCAGTTGTCATGCTCAAACCGGGGGCTGTACAGCCCGGCGGGGGTCTTGCGCTCGGTAAAGTTTTCCATACCTCGTTTGCTCCTTTCCCAATCCCGTTAAACCGCGCTGCGTCGCACATTTGCCGCGCGGGCGGGATAAACAAAAAAGACGCTCCCAACAGGGCACACAGGCCCCTTGTGGGAACGTCTTTGTTCTTGTCTGCATCATACCATAGATGCTGCCGCTTTACAATCCTAAAGCAGAAGATTTTACGGAAATTAAGCGAAAAACGTTTAGAAATTTGGTTTAGCAAGCGTAAACTTAATAAAATTAAGCGTCGCGGACGTTCTGCCGCTTTGTAGGGGCGGCATATATGCCGCCCGCGGCCTAACGGCATCCCCCTTTTCCGGTTTGCATTGTAGGGAGGGGTCTTGACCCCTCCGC
>UMHP01039723.1_pt1 | contig 16182 bp, 10 predicted proteins | sample 1965571 | NCBI WGS metagenome assembly UMHP01 (sample SAMEA4836103, study PRJEB28245) | human gut metagenome | biome: gut microbiome; material: fecal sample | place: Denmark | collected 2008
GTCCGTTCGTCACCAACTAATATTCAATTAAACAACAATATTTTATGCTGTAGCCTTATTGAAATAGTCTTTAAGGTTAATAACTGGCTGTGGCTTTGCATACTTATAACCCTGGATATAATCAAAGCCTTTACCTATACTGTAATCTGCCTGTTCATCATTTTCTACACCTTCAATCAATAATATGAAACCTTGTTCTTTAAATACGCTTGTCAGATGGGATACGATATCTGATACAGCAGTACTGTCAAGAGATTTATATAGCAGACTCTTGTCAAACTTGATTGTATAGAATGGACATCCAATTATTCTTTCCAGATTCGAGTATCCTGTACCAAAGTCATCGAGATAAAACTTGATTCCAGACTGGTTAAGCTTTTCCATATTCCGTAATACCATATTAAAATCATCAAATATAGCACTTTCGGTAAGTTCAAGTCTGATATGTTGAGGATTAATATTATTATTGTTTATAATACTCATAAGTTCATCAAAAAGATCGCGGTTTGATAATTCAGATGATGAACAGTTAATTGTAATGGCATCAAAGTCATATTTAGATTCGAATTCCTTGACAATTCTGCATACTTTGTTGATCATAATCATAGTAAGTGTGTGTATACAATGATTCTTTTCAGCAAGAGGTATGAATCTGTCAGGATAGATAATAGTTCCATCAAGTGACAGGCGCATAAGTGCTTCAGCAGTTCTGAAGCTGTTTTCATTAACGCTGAATATAGGCTGTGCATAGCAAAGCACACGTTCATCATCAAGATTGTTCTGGTTTCTTATATCAAGAAGAAGCTGCTCTATCTTATAATTCTCGTGGAATTCTCTGTAATCCTTATCAGTTGCAAGGTAGCATTGATTACCTGTTTCATTGTATATTTTATTAAAAAGATAATCAGACATAGAATTAAGCTTGTGTATATTAGTTATTACCGGATTATTCTGTATGGCAACGATTTTATAGTTGACATTGTAGGTTGAGTAGTGCATATGCTCTATGATACACTGTTCCACGTTATTAAGAAATTGTCTTATTCTGGTTTCATCCTTAATATAAATTATCATAGCAAAGTCAACATTATTAAAACGATAAATGTGTACCATATGGTGCTGCTGTTCTATTTTACGACACACCTTGGCAGATATTACTTCTATCTTGCTGTTATGGACAGCATAATTAACATTCTTTAGCTGTGGAAAGCTAAGATATAATACAAGAAAGTTACGTTTCATTTTGACACTGTCAGAGAATCTTGCATTAAAGGAATTCTGGTTCTGGCAGCCTATTAATTCATCATATGGATTGCTATGAAATAATATATAATAAATAAAAAAAGGTAATACATAAGTCAGACTTGTGTATATCGCATTTTTAGTAAGATACTGAACGGTAAGCATAATAAAATCAGCAGGTATAAATATCAATGCATATCTGTTTACTACAGTTGGAATCGTATTGTGATTGACTAATACAGTAAGAAGACATAAAAAACATGTCATTATTCCATATGCAAGGTAAAAGTTCATAAATGAATCAATGCTTATTATGCCATCAGCTGTAAAATAATGTGTTTTCTGTGAATAAAACCATACGATACCAGCCAGATATATTATTGCGAATATTGTGAGAGAGTTGTACAAAATCCCCCTGTTGTTATATATTTTAGAAGAAAGAAAACTTATATAAATATATAATGCTGCAATTATGATAAAATATAGTGCAAGGTATAATAATGAAATACCTATACAGAAGGTAGTACTATAATTATCATTATGGGCAGCACAATATATAAGAGCAAGCTGTGAAATAATAGCTGTTAGTGATATAAGAATACCATAATAAAGTATTTTATATGAGCTTGTTTTACGTGGGTTAGAATAAATCATAAGAAAAATAAGAAATATACAGGTGATAAGACTGAATATTTCTGCGGTTACATTGTATCCTCCAATTAACATAAGTGCCTCCAAAAGATGTATGACTATAAGAAAATATTATACATATTATTTAGTATTTCCACAATGGGGAAAAAGATACATATTATGGCGCATTTTAGGCATTTTTGGGGGATTAAGAATAATTTTGAATGATAAAGCCATAATAATATCAGGTCTGGCTGTACTATAATTTTACCTTTCAAAGCTGGGATATATTAAACAGGATATACAGTGTAATTAAGAATTAAGATGGGAGAAAAGATATGAGTAATATTTTATTAATAGAGGATAACGAAGCAATAATTATGGGGCTGGAATACCTTTTTACCAATAATGGTTATAATGTCAGGGTTGCAAGAAGTGTATGTCAGGCAAAGGAGATATTAGATAATGCAAAGGAAACTGAAAAATATAGAACTTTAATTGGAGCTGGTGATGTATGGAACATAGATATTATAATACTTGATGTAATGCTTCCTGATGGGGATGGCTTTTCGCTTTGCAGAAAGATTAAAGCTGATGATATAGCCCCTGTCATATTTCTTACAGCTAAAGATGAGGAGAAAGATGTTGTAATGGGGTTGGAGTTAGGTGCAGATGATTATGTTATAAAGCCATTCCGCAATATGGAACTTCTATCGAGAATTAAGAATGTGCTAAGAAGAAACCGGAGTGGAAATGAGCTTACATATGCCAATTTAAAGATGAATGTTGATATAAGAAAATTGTACAAGGAAGACAATGAAATTAAGCTTACAAAGCTTGAATTTGAGATATTAAAAATTTTGTTACAAAATCCTAAAAAAGTATTTACAAGGGAAGAAATACTATCACATATATGGGATTCAGCAGGTAACTTTGTAAATGATAATACACTTACAGTTACAATCAAAAGGCTTCGTGAGAAGATAGGCGATAAAGAAGGAAATATGATTGTGACGGTGAGGGGTGTAGGTTACAGATTGTCAGATTAGAATGAATATAATATCAGATTGGAGAGAATATGGGTGCATATAAGAATAAGCAGGCTGTTAAAAGTCTGTTATTAACAGGTGTAGTGCTGGTTGTCGGCGTAGTGGTATATATGTCCTGGATAGGCTGGTATACACATAAGTATAAGAATATTGAGAATACATATATAAGATGTATTATGGAAAATGTAATCAGCCAGTATCCGGATTTTGATATGGAAGAAGTTGCGATTATATTAAATAAGTCCTACAGTGAGCTTGAAAGCAGTACAACATCAGAAGAATTTGACAGCATATTAAGAAAAAATGGAATAACAGATAATACATTTTATATTAAAGATATGAGTGACATAAGAAATGTCAATATAATAGTCAGCACTTTAATTATTGGTGTAATGTCGGTATTGTTTATTATATGTTTTTACATATATTTGAGGAGAAGAAAGAATGCTATCGTCCAATTGCAGGATTATATGGATAAAATATCACGCGGTAATTATGAGCTGGAAATAAATGATAATTCAGAAGATGAGCTTAGCAGTCTTAAGAATTCACTTTATAAAATTATGGTATATATGAAGGAACAGGCAGACTCAGCCAGAATAAAAAAGGTTATGTTAGCACAGTCAGTATCTGACATATCACACCAGTTAAAGACACCACTTACTTCAACTCAGATTCTGTTGGATAATCTTAATGATAATCCTGATATGGAATATGCTACAAGAAAGAAATTCATATATGAAGCTTTAAATCAGGTTAATGGAATGAGCTGGATGATTGTGACTATGCTTAAGTTGTCAAGAATTGATGCGGGTGTAGTGGAGTTCAATAACGAGACCATTTCCATTAATAAGATTATAGAAGAAGCGGTAGGTAATCTTGAGGTTATAGCAGAGATTAAAAATGTAAATATAGAAAAGTATATTGATAATCATAATGAAAATAAATTGAATAAATCGGACATCTATATAAATGGCGATTACAACTGGAACAGGGAAGCATTACAGAATATTATTAAAAATGCAATTGAACATAGTAATGACAAAGGTACTGTAAAGATAAATATAACAGATAATGATGTGTATACAGCAGTGTATATAACTAACAGAGGTGATAAACTGAGTGACCAACGACAGAAGCAGATATTTGAACGCTATTACAGTGAAGCTAAATACGAAGATAACAGTATGGGAATAGGACTTCCTCTTGCTAAGGCAGTAATTGAGAAGCAGGGAGGCTATATAAGTGTGGAGTCCGATGATGAAGAAACAGTATTTATAGTTAAATACATAAAATAAATGTCACCGAAATGTCATTTTATCTGTGTATATTGAGATATGTAATAAATCAATGCATATTTATAATCTATATTTATGACAGAAAGAGAGGCAGTATATGGAGATATTAAAGGTAGAACATCTTGTTAAACAGTATGGCAAAGATGACAATGCTGTACTTGCAGTAAATGATATTTCATTCAGTGTGGAACAAGGCGAGTTCGTGGCTATAGTGGGAAGTTCAGGAAGTGGTAAGTCAACACTTCTTCACCTGCTTGGCGGTGTGGACAGACCTACAAGTGGAAAGGTATATATACAGGGTGAGGATATATATTCACTGAATAGTGATAAGATAGCAATATTCAGAAGAAGACAGGTAGGGCTTATATATCAGTTCTATAACCTTATACCAATTCTTAATGTTAAAGAAAATATTACTTTACCTTGTGAACTTGATGGCAGGACACCAGACAAAAGCGAACTTGATGAGCTTATCAACACTCTTGGTTTAAAGGACAGGGTGACACATCTGCCTAATGAGTTATCAGGTGGACAACAGCAGAGAGTATCAATTGGCAGGGCACTTATTAATCACCCGGCAATACTTCTTGCAGATGAGCCGACAGGAAATCTTGACTCACGCTCAAGTGATGAAATCGTAGAATTATTAAAACTCTCTAATCAGAAATATAAGCAGACAATTGTAATGATTACCCACAATCTTGAAATTGCAAAGATTGCAGACAGAATATTACGAATTGAAGATGGCAGGCTTGTATAAAGATTATGAACAGGCACGAGCCTTATATAAATAGTTTCATAATTTTATAAGATTTTATAAGATATAGAATTATGTAAATTAATGAAACGGGCTGGAAAGGAGAGTTTATATGCAGATACTTAACAGGTTGACAATCAGGAATCTAAAGCTTAATAAAAAAAGAACAATTGTTACAATTATTGGTATTATACTTGCGACGGCACTTCTGACTGCAGTTGCAACTATGGCGGTAAGTTTAAAAGAAAGCATAACGTTAAGAGCAAAGAAGGTAGATGGAGATTTTCATCTTCTCTTATATGATATGACTGATAAGCAGAAGGAGTCAGTTATTAATAACAGGCAGGTGGAAAGTTATTACGAAATGCACGAAGTTGGTTATGCAGTGCTTGACGGCTGTGTTAATGACAGTAAACCTTATGTTTATATTGAAGCACTTGATGGTGATACATTTGAAAAGGCAGAAATAAATGTAACATCAGGAAGACTTCCAGAAGATGACAGCGAAATAGTTATATCAAGTCATATTAAGACCAATGGTGGTGTTAAATATAATATTGGAGATGAGATTACATTTGATGTAGGCGACAGGACATATAATGGTAAAAAACTTTATCAGAATGATGATTATAGAGAAGATGAGCTGCTTGATGTAAAGAAGACTAAGACGTATAAGGTTGTGGGAATATGTGACAGGCTTCCATATGGTGAAGAACCAAGAACTGCACCGGGTTATTCGGTCATTACATTTGCAAATAAGTCAGATATATCTTTGAATAAATCGGACATATATATCAGGTTTCATAAAAAGGTACTTAAAGACAGATATAATATAATTGCGGATATATTAGGTGTCGATAGAATTTTATTTAACAAGCAGTATTCAGGCAGTCCAACAGGTGAAGAGGCAGAGATATTAAAGAACCAGCTTGATAAGGCACAATCATATTACATTAATAACAGTCTTATAAAGTATGAAGTGTTTTATGATTCAAGTGTTGCATTTGTATATAATATGGCGGCTGTTGTTATGGTTATAATTATTATAACTTCAGCGGTATGTATAAGTAACAGCTTTGCTATATCTATTAACCAGAAGACTAAACAGTACGGAATGTTAGCTTCAATCGGTGCTACTCCACGCCAGATTAGAAAAAATGTGTTTTTTGAAGCTGCGTTTATGGGTGTAATAGGTGTTGCAGCAGGCATAGTCGGGGGTCTGTCAGCAAGTTATATTCTTGTCATATTGAGTAACAAAATGCTTATTGATACATTAGAAATGAGCATTGTGTATGCACCATCTTTATTAGGAGTACTTTTATCAATTGTACTTGCGATAGTTACGATTGTATTGTCGGCATTAGTACCAGCAATAAGGGCTTCGCGAATGTCACCAATAATGGCTATCAATCATAGTGAAGATATTAAGATAAAATCTAAGTCATTAAAGACACCGGAATTAGTCAGTAAAGTATGGGGTGAAGGAGGTGTCCTTGCCTATAAGAATATGAAGCGTAACAAGAGAAAATACAGGGTAATCACTATTTCTATTGCGCTTAGTGTAATGACATTTATTGCTTTATATGGATTTATAAGTTTATTAACAGATTCAGCCAACAGATACGCTAATGGCAATATAGATTTAAGGGTGTATATGTCTTCATATAAAAATATGTCTGCAGATGAAGCTGATAAAAAAGTAAGTAATATTGTGAACAGGATAAATAATGAAACAAATATAACAGATTTTACTTTTGCAAGAGGCTTTAATGGCATTTTAAAGGATAAACCAAAATACAGTGCTGATTATTATGAGATGTATAATTATGAAAGGGGCTTAGCAGAACCGGACAATTATTATATTAGTATTATTTCATTAGGTAATGAAGAATATGAAAAGTATATTAAAAAGCTTGGCCTCAGCAAGGAAACTGCACAGAGCGGAGGCATACTTGTAGATAATACATATCAGTACATTAATGATGGAAATAACGTAAAATATTTTAATGTATATGATGGTTATAAAGCTGGTGATATATTAACGTATCAGGCTGGAAATACAGGCAGAGGACAGTCAACTGATAATAACAGACAATCAGACGATACAACATTTTACGATATAAAGATTGTGGCACTTAGCAATGAAAGGCCATTCGGATATGACAATGCTTATACTTCTTATGGCTATCTTATTGTAAGTGATGATTATATGAACAAAATTGATACTAAGAATATAGACAGTACACTTCTTAATATTAACTGTGACGACCCTGATAAAGCACAGGATATACTTGTGAATGAATTTGATATTGGGAAGAATAACATAGTTAATGCAGCACAGGAAAGAAGGAACAATGAGAATCTTATTCTGATAATCAAGATATTCTTATATGGATTTATTGCTATTGTTTCATTGATTGGCATAACCAATATATTTAATACTGTTACAACCGGAATGGAATTAAGAGGCAAAGAGTTTGCAATGCTTCAGTCGATAGGTATGACAAAGAGAGAATTTGATAAAATGATAAGGATGGAAAGTGTATTTTATGGAAGTAAAGCCCTTATAATTGGTGTAGTGTCAGGAACAGTGCTTTCTTATATCATATATATGGCGGCAGGAGAGTCACAGTTAAGATATACTTTGCCATTGCCGGCTATAGTTATTGCGGTTGTTGTCGTGATTATACTGCTTCTTGGAATTATGAAATATTCAATAGTCCAGATAAGAAAGCAGAATATTATAGAAACAATAAGAAATGAGAATATATAAATAAAAATATATAGAAGAAAATGTATGGAAGAGTAATAAAAGTATTGCTTTGACAGAAACTGCTGATTATAATATAATCTCTTATTGAAATACTACCATAATGGTAGGTTTGGTAATTAATAATTCGGAATGGAGATAAAGATGTTAAATCAGTTTTCAAGAACACAATTATTACTAGGTGAAAGTGCAATGCAGGAACTAGCTAATAAGAGAGTTGCTGTATTTGGAATAGGCGGAGTAGGCGGTTATGCCTGTGAGGCACTTGTAAGAAGCGGTATAGGTGCATTTGACCTTATAGATGATGATAAAGTATGTCTTACTAATCTTAACAGACAGATTATAGCAACAAGAAAAACTGTTGGAAGGTATAAGACAGAGGTTATGAAAGAGAGAATGTTGGAGATTAATCCCAATGTTGATGTAAGAATTCATAATTGTTTCTTTCTTCCAGAAAATGCTGATAAATTTCCATTTAATGAGTATGATTATATAGTTGATGCGGTAGACACTGTGACAGCTAAGATTTCAATTGTTATGAAAGCAAATGAACTTGGAATCCCGGTTATAAGCAGTATGGGAGCTGGTAATAAGCTGGATCCGACAGCATTTAGGGTTGCAGATATATATAAGACAAGGGTGTGTCCTCTTGCGAAGGTTATGCGCCGTGAACTTAAGAAACGTGGCGTTAAGAAGCTTAAGGTTGTATATTCAGAGGAACAGCCAACAAGACCAATCGAGGATATGTCGATAAGCTGTCGTACTAACTGCATATGCCCTCCAGGAGCAGAACACAAATGTACAGAAAGACGTGATATTCCAGGAAGCGTGGCATTTGTGCCATCTGTTGTAGGGCTTATAATTGCTGGAGAGGTGATTAAGGATATTGCAGGGGTTAAAGCTAAGCCAAGAACTGTATAATATTTATTTACAATTAAAGATTATTATATTATTAAATTCAAAGAACCTGAATGATAATTATACCAAGTGGCAATTGATATGATTATCATTCAGGTTCTTTTTGGGAGAGTGATAACTACAAATTTAAGGGAGTAAGTAGTTATCTGTTTATGAAAAAGTTTATTGAAAGTAATGTCTAATGTCTTTCAACAATGATTATATTAGAGGGAAAATGTGAACGTGTTATGTAAAAGATGTGAGTAAAATGTGAATTATAAGAACAAAATTATAAAAAAATATATATGATGAGATATGATAAGATATTGAAAATTATTATTGATAAATCAAAGTATAATTATTAAAATAACAGATAGAAGTAATAAAGCATATATGTTGAATTAATAAACTAACCACGAGGTGCAAAAGGAGAACGATGGCAGATAATATAATAGAATTAAGACATATTAGTAAAGTATATAGTGATAATGGATTTAAGGCTGTTGACGATTTTAATCTTGAGGTAAAAAGAGGAGAGTTCGTCACTTTTCTTGGACCATCCGGATGTGGTAAGACTACTACATTAAGAATGATAGCAGGATTTGAGATGCCAACAAGTGGAGAGATACTTCTTAATGGAGAAGATATATCACAGCTTCCAGCAAACAAAAGGCCTATTAATACAGTATTCCAGAGATATGCTTTATTTCCACATATGAATATATATGACAATATAGCATTTGGACTTAAACTTAAAAAGCTGCCAAAAGAGGAGATTAGAAAGAAAGTAAAGAGAGTTCTTGATATAGTTGACCTTGAGGGGTTTGAGAATAGAAAGATATCTACCTTATCAGGTGGACAGCAGCAAAGAATTGCAATTGCAAGAGCCTTGGTTAATGAACCGGAAATCCTTATGCTTGATGAGCCGTTAGGTGCACTCGATTTGAAAATGCGTCAGGAAATGCAGATTGAATTGAAGCATATGCACGATGAACTTGGAATTACATTTATATATGTGACACACGATCAGGAAGAAGCACTTACAATGTCTGATAAGATTGTTGTTCTTTCAGAAGGCAGGATACAGCAGATTGGTACGCCTGAGGATATATATAATGAGCCGCAGAATGCATTTGTAGCTGACTTTATCGGTGAAAGTAACATTTTCAAAGGTATTATGACAGGACATATGAAAGTAAGATTTTGCGGCGGTGAATTCATAGGAATGGACGATGTTGCAGAGGGTACACTTGTCGATGTTGTTGTTAGACCGGAAGATGTAATTATAACTAAGCCAGAGGACGGAATTGTTGAGGGCGAAGTTGTGTCGGTTATATTCAAAGGTATGCACTATGAGGTTACTGTTGAATCGGGCAAGTACGAGATGGTTATAAGAACGACCAAATGTTATTCTGTCGGTGAAAGAATTGGTATGAAGCTTGAGCCGGACGGAATTCATATTATGCTTGCTGAGGATCATACAACAAGCTTTGTTACTAATATTAATAGTGATTATACACTTGATTTTAATGGCAAGGTTATTAATTGCGATTTAACAAAAGTTATTCCCAAATCAAGTATGAAGGACAATGTTTTAGTTGATGAGAATAACGAGGCTGTTGATACAGCTAAGTTAAAGGTTATGGTTTCAATCCAGCCATATGATATAAGAATGAGCGATAATGTGGATGAAGGTCTTGTATCAGGACATATTATCAACCTTATCTATAAGGGTGACCATTACAGTTACGTTGTAAGAACAGAATATGGACACGACCTTATTGTAGATGATGAGTATCTGTGGAATATGGACGATGCTGTAGGACTTGTTATGCCAGAAGACAAGATGAAGTTCCAGTTAAAAAAGTAAGTAAAGGGAAAGGAATTGATAAAGATGAATAATGTATTATCGCGTAAGCAGCTTGGAATTCCTTATGGAATATTCCTTTTATTATTTGTTGCAGCCCCTTTGCTTGTATTGATATATTATGCATTTACCAATGGACAGGGACAGTTTACAGTAAGTAATCTCTGTAATTTCTTTACAGATCCTAACACACTTGGAACATTGTGTTACAGTTTTGCACTGGCATTTGTTGTAACTATGGTGTGTCTTTTAATAGCGTATCCAGTTGCATACATACTTGCACAGAGCGAGATTAAAAGAAAAGCAGTTATTCTTATGCTTTTTGTGCTTCCAATGTGGATTAACTTTACACTTAGAATTACAGCACTTAAGGAAGTTCTTTCATTAATAGAAGGTAATCTTGCATTTTATCCATTTATTAATACAGTTATTGGAATGACTTATGATTTTCTTCCATTTATGATACTCCCATTGTATACAACATTATCGAAAATGGATAACAGCATTATAGAAGCAGCAAATGATCTGGGAGCTAATAATTTCCAGACATTTGTAAGGATTATATTGCCATTATCTGTACCGGGAATTATAAGTGGAATATCAATGGTGTTCCTGCCAGCGATGACTAATTATGTAGTGCTTGATATGCTTTATAACAGTACATATATTATGGGTAGTCTTATAGGAAGCTACTTTAGTGCATACGACTGGAATAATGGTTCAATGATAGCACTTATACTTCTTATAATTATATGTATAATCAGTCTTATATCAGCAGACAGCGATAATGAAGGTTCAGGACGCAAGCTGTAGATATATGTGATGGGAAAGAGGACAGGTATGTTTAAAAAATGTGTTAAATATGCAATTATCGGTCTTGTACTTATATTTATGTATGTTCCGATTCTTATATTAGCAGTATATAGTTTTACAGATTCACCTAATATTGGAGCTATTCATTCATTTTCGTTCCATAATTATGTGACATTATTTACAACACCAGAGCTTATAGATATGATTATATGTTCAGTTGCACTTGCAATTGGAAGTGCGGTGCTTGCTACAATACTTGGAACAACAGGTGCAATTGGAGCATTTTATTCTAAGAAAAATGTTAATGGTACAATGTCAGTTCTTAACCAGATACCAGTTGTTAATGCCGATGTCGTGACAGGTTTTTCATTATGTATTCTTCTGGTTGTTGTATTCGGGGTAAGCAAGAATACTTATATTCCACTTATAATAGGACATACAGTGCTTAGTGCACCATTTGTATATCTTGCGGTTGTTCCCAAGTTAAAGCAGATGGACCCAAGTCTTTATGAGGCTGCACTTGACCTTGGAGCAACACCGGGATATACGTTAATTCATATTATTATACCTCAGATTGCATCAGGTATTGTTTCAGGATTCGTTATGGCAGTTACTTTATCACTTGATGATTATTTTGTGGCAACTTATACGAAACCGGCAACATTTGATACAATAAGTACATATGTTGTTAATGCAACAAAGGGTTCGCAGACTAATATTAGGACTGCATTATGGGCATTATCGACAATTATATTCCTGATTGTAGTTATAGTTGAAGTTGTTATGAATTTTGCACCTATAAAGAATGAAGCCCAGAAGGAGAAACATTAATGAATAAAAATGTGATTATAGATATTACATCTTATATCAGACATTTGAAAAAAAAGGTTATAAAAGTTTCGCTTGCTATGATTTTGGCTGTTGAAATGCTGTCTGGAAGTATAACAGGAGTGTGGAAAGGATTTAATTCTACTAAAGCAGAGGCGGCAGATAACGATACAATTACACTTAGAATATGTAACTGGGAAGAGTATATAGATGAAGGCGGATGGAACTCTGATGAAACAATAGACCTTGAGAGCACAGATATCAGGGGCGATAATTCTATGGTTGATGATTTTGTTCAATGGTATTATAAGACATATGGCAAGAAGGTTAATGTCGAATATAGCTGTCTTGGAACTAATGAAGAACTTTACAATATGCTTACATTAGGTGATGAGTACGATTTAATATGTCCTTCAGAATATATGTTTATGAAGCTTATGACTGAGGGCTGGCTTGAACCATTTTCTGATGAATTCTACGACACAGGAATCAAAGAGAATTATTATGCAAAAGGTGTTTCACCATTTATAAAGCAGACTTTTGATAATAATACAATCAATGGTGAACCCTGGAGTAAATATGCTGCTGGATATATGTGGGGTGTTACAGGTATTATATATAATCCAGAAGATGTTACAAAGGAAGAGGCATCGACATGGAAGATTATTAATAATGATAAGTTCAGACGTATGATTACTGTTAAGGATAATGTAAGAGATACTATGTTTGCGGCAATTGGTGCAATCAAGTCTGATAAGTTAAGGTCACAGGATTTTATCAATCAGGCAGATTATACTGATAAGCTGGCAGAGGAGATGAATGACACATCAAAGGATACAGCTGATGAAGTATTAGAATATCTTCAGCAGGTTAAAGATAATGTATATTCATTTGAAACAGACAGTGGTAAGATTGATGCGATTACAGGTAAGATCAGTGCTGGCTATCAGTGGTCAGGTGATGCTGTATACATAATGCAGCAGGCAGAAGCTAATGATGTCGAGCTTAATTTTGCTATTCCAGAAGAATGTACTAATATGTATTTTGATGGCTGGGCGATGTTAAAATCAGGAATTAATGGCAATTCAGAAAAGAAGAAGGCAGCAGAAGCATTTGTTAATTTCGTATCTATGCCAGAAAATGCAGTAAGAAATATGTACTATATTGGCTATACATCAGTTATATCAGGTGGTCAGAGTCCTGTTATATATGATTATTTAAAATGGAATTATGGTCTTGAGTCACTTATGGAAGAAGATGATACAATAAGTGAGGATGATGCAATAGATTATTCTTTAGGATATTTCTTCTCAGGAGTATCTAATGATTCAAGATATATATTAAGAACATCTAAGGCACAGACAGAAGGAATGTTGTCAGCACAGTATCCAACGGAAGAAGTAATGCATAGAAGTGCTATTATGCAGTATTTTGATAATGACGAAACAGCGAGAATTAATCAGATGTGGATAAATGTAAGGTGTTTTAATATTCATAATGTATCAGTCTGGGTATGGATTGTCGCAGCCGTTGTTATCGTAGCTGTTATAGCACTAAGAATTGCTGATGTCATAAGACATAAGAAAATATAAATGTATAGGATATTCTTACATATAATATTATTATAAAAATTATTATAAAAACAGAGAATAGAAAGTTGTATATTGGAGGAAAAGCTCCGATTATACTTTCTATCTTTAATTGTTGGAAAAGATTAGACAAGGCATAATACAAAAGAATAATCGTTTATACATTGTCAGTTATTTATTTTTTTGATATAATAATTATAACTTTATTATGGTAGAGTATAAAAGTTAAATCGTTATTGATATGCTTAGATTATGTATTGAAAACATACATAGTAGCCAGGATGCATTAAACATAACAGTCAACGGATGATACAGCATACGGAACGGAGAAAAAACTATGAAGAAAAATAAATGGTATACAATAAGCGTGTTTATAATAATGTGTGTGTTGTTAAATCTGGCAGGTAAGTGTGTTGCTGGACAGCTCAGGCTTCCATTATGGCTTGATTCACTAGGAACAGTTGCAGCCACTTATGTATGCGGACCTGTATGTGGTGTTATCGTTGGAGTTACTCTTAATATTCTTTATTCTATAATATATTCGTGGACGTATGCCTGTTATGCCATAGTAAGTGTTTCTATAGCAGTTATTGCGGGCATCTGCATAAGTAAGGATTATATGAAAACACTGCTTGGTGCACTGACATCAAGCTTTTATATTGCACTTGTTTCGTGCGTTATTTCCATGATTTTTAATTATATGTTTTTTAATGGTTATACCAACAATATATGGGGTGATGGAGTTGTTGAGTCACTTTTAGGAATAGGCTTTAATGATTTATTAAGCCACATTGCAGGACAATTTTATATTGATTTTCCTGATAAGATCATAACTGTGCTTGCACTCTATATATTTGTAAGGTATGACAAGGGAAAGAACAGATTTGATAAAAGGATAATGACAGTCTGTATATATATCGGGATAGCTGCTATGGCAGCAGTACAGCTTATAGAAGCAGGTACACCTAAGTGCGTGTATGCATCTTCTGATAACATCAGGAATAATCAGAATAATATAGAAGAAACACCGGATTATAATACTTATCTGCAGACAGTTTACGGAAGAGAAAACGGAATACCAGGCGGCCGTGCCAATGATATAGCACAGACTAATGATGGAATACTATGGATAGGAACTTATGGTGGTTTATACAGGTATAACGGTACAGAGTTTAAATGGGTGGATGAATATGCCTCTGTTAAGACTGTAAACTGTCTGTATAAAGATGAAGAGGGCAGATTATGGATAGGAACCAATGATGGCGGCGTATCGATAATGATTGATGAAACAATCATAAATGTTGTATCAGAAAAGGAAGGCTTATCAGCTGATTCCGTAAAGTGTATAACACAGGGTTCTGATGGTGATTACTATATTGGTACGACAGGTGCTATGTCAGTAGTTTCTCTGGCTGGTGGATTAACAGTTAAAAGCTATATAGATGATATAAAATATGCTGTAAGTGCAGATTCTGATAAGAATGGTAACATAGCGGTCGTTAGTGATAATGGACAGCTTAGTATTGTAAAAAATGCAGCAGTTATTTCAGAATATAGTGCATCAGATGGTGGAAGATATACAACGTGTTCATTCGATGATGCCGGTATGCTTTATGTGGGAACATCAAAAGGAAATATAGATAAATATAATATAAATAATAATGCTTATGTACTTACAGAAAGCATAAGCTGCAATGAACTTAATAATATTAAAGAAATACATTTTGTAGATAACACATTAACCGAAAATGCCACACTTTTTGTATGTGCAGATAATGGTACAGGATATTATGACAGCAAGAATCAGTTTATAAACATTGATACAGGCAGCTTTAATAATTCAATAGATCATATGACAGCAGATTATCAGGGAAATCTCTGGTTTACATCATCAAGACTTGGGCTGTTAAGATTAAGCAGATCAGCATTTACACAGCTTAATTATGAATATAATGATGAAAATCTGGTTGTAAACACAGTGACAATGTGGAATGGAAATTATTATATAGGTACAGATAGTGGAATTGCCGTTTCATATGCAGCTGCAGGCAGTATTACAGCTGATAGTGATTATATTCAAAAGCTGGACAGCGATTTAAATGAGCTTGTGAATAAACTTGTAAAAGAGCTTGATAACGTAAGAATAAGGTGCATAACAACAGATAGTAAAAATAATATGTGGATATGTACAACCGGCAAAGGAATATATGAGGTTACATATAGTGGTGAAATTATAAGATATGATGAGAATAATGGACTAAGTGGAAACAGATACAGGACTATAACAGAGTTAAGTGATAATACAATGCTTGCAGCAGGTGATACAGGACTTAGTTATATTGTAGATGAAGCTGTCACCGGCAATATGGGTTATTCTATGAAAAATAGTAAGGTTTTATGTACTCTTGAAACAGATATACCAGATTATGGAAGAGTAATACT
>UMHP01014306.1_pt1 | contig 16065 bp, 10 predicted proteins | sample 1965571 | NCBI WGS metagenome assembly UMHP01 (sample SAMEA4836103, study PRJEB28245) | human gut metagenome | biome: gut microbiome; material: fecal sample | place: Denmark | collected 2008
CGCCTCGGTGACTTTGACCTTCTCGGCGCGAACACGGTCGAACACCGGGACCATGGGGCCGCGCGTCAAATACAGCACGGCAAAGGCCACGGGAACGCTCCAGAACGCCGTGATCGCCAACTGCCAGCAAAAGAACAGCGATGCTGCGAACACAATAGCGCTTGCGATAATGGCGCCCCAAAGCTCTCCCAACACGTGGCTGTAGGCATGTTCCATGGTCTGGACATCGCCCATGATGGTCTCGGTTAAATCGGCCAGATCACGACGACCGAAAAACGACAGCGGCAGTTTGCGCAAGCGTTCGGCGATCTCCATACGCTGCTTGCCGCACTCCTCGTAAAAGATGCAGTAGGTGTAGTAATACTGTTGCCAGTTAGAGGCAAAGAGCAACACGAAAAAGACCAGGAGGCCGCCCACGATCGGCAGGGCATCCGGCAGGTCAGCGCCAGTGGCGAGATGTTCGACAAAACCGGCCATGACCAGGAATAAAAAGCCCATGCCGGCCATGGTAATAAGATTGGTGAGCGTGGTCCAGAAAATGCCGCGCTTTACGCCGGCGACGCCTTTATCGGATAGGAAATACTTCTTTTGGAATGAGGCGAACATTTAGGCCTCGCCTCCCTTCGTGACGGCGGCATCCGCGGTCGCTGCAGTGATTTTCCAGCTCGCGGCCTGTTCGTATTCGGCCCACATCTTGGCATACAAACCCTCTTGGGACAGCAACTCGGCATGAGTACCCGACTCCTGCACCCTGCCCTGGTTGAGCACCACGATTTGATCTGCGCCCACTACAGTCGAGAGTCGATGAGCAATCATAATGACCGTGCGACCCGCCGCCAGCTTGCTAAAGGCGCGCTGGATGAGCGCCTCGTTCTCGGGGTCGGCAAACGCCGTGGCCTCATCGAGCATCACGATAGGCGCGTCTTTAAGGATCGCGCGGGCGAGGGCCACGCGCTGGACCTCGCCGCCCGAAAGATATGCTCCGCCGGCACCGAGCATGGTATTGATGCCCTGTGGGAGCTTGGCCACAATGTCGTCGCACTGAGCTGAGGAGAGGGCCGCACGCACTTCGTCGTCAGTGGCCGTAGGCTTGGAGGCGCGTACGTTGTCGGCAAGTGTTTGCCGGAACAGCTGGTTGGTCTGGAACACGAAGGCGACCTGGTCCATAAGCTCGTGCGGATCCATATCGCGAACGTCCACACCACCTACGAGCACTCGACCCGAGGAAACATCCCAAAAACGCGGAATCAGGCTTGCGCAGGTTGACTTACCGCCACCCGAGGGACCCACCAGGGCGAGGGTGCCACCAGCGGGAACGCTGAAACTTACATGGCTAACGGCGGGTGCTTCGGCACCCTCGTACGTAAAGCTCACGTCCTCAAATCGCACGTCGCCGCCGGCAGGGTGCTTGGGTTGGGCGGGCACGGAGAGCTGCTTGGAATCCATGACGCTTCGAATACGAGCCAGCGAATCGGCACTCATCTGAGAGGCCTCGCCCACAAACATGAGCTTGGTCATAGCCGTCGGTACCACGGCCGAAAATATCGCGTAAAACGTGAAGTTGGTCATAAAATGCGCGAAGTCCGTCTCGCCTGGCGCCAACAGCAACGCCATGGGCAATAGGAATGCCACAAGACCATTGAGCGCGGTAAGGTTGAGTACCTGCGGACCTCGGCAGAACGTGCCCGCATAGTTTTGTGCCATGTCGGCGTATTCGGCGATCGCATCGTGGAAGGCCTTAAAGGAGTAGACCGTCTGCTGAAACACCTTGACCACGGGGATGCCACGTACGTATTCGGTTCCGGTCTTGTTCATCTTGACCAGCGCTCCCATGTAGGCCTTCATGAACTCGGCGCCTTTGCCGCTCATCATGGTGGCCATGGCGCCAAACGAAACGACGACCGAGATAAGGCATGCCGCCCCCAAACGCCAATCGAGCGCGAAAAGCAGCACGAGCAGGCCTGCGACCATGGCGGTGGCGCCTGCGATATCGGGCAGCATGTGTGCGAGCAAAGTCTCGGTGGAGGCGGCGCATCCGTCTACAATACGGCGCAGCTCACCGGTGGCGTGCGTGTCAAAGTAGCCAAGCGGCAGCTTAAGCAGGTGCTCGCTCGTAGTCTTGCGGATATTGGACGCGCAGCGAAACGCGGACAGATGCGTGCACATGAGCCCCACGAAATAAGCTACGATGCTTGCCAGCGCAAACCCCACGGCCCACCAGCCATACGTCGCGATGTCGCAGGCTTCGCTCCAGTTAGGTGCCACGGCGATCAGATCGCGCGCGACAAGCCAAATGCACACGTACGGGCCAAAGCTCAGCAGCTGCGAGAGCGCCGAGAGCGCCATGCCCAAATACGTTAGGAATTTACGGTCGCCGGCATATGCAAGCAGCTCGCCGATACCGCCGCCTTCCCTTTTTGATCCCTTTGCCATGAGATTCCTTTCTAACGGCTTGAGAGTTAACCGTAATGAACTTATCATTGATGTGTTAGCCATGGCTCACAATTAAGCCAGGCATGGACGTTTCTGCAAAGGAAAGGGACGCTTTTGCAAATACGGCGGGCAGCGACCGACATAACCGAGCTCTACGCACCGCAATTTGAGCAGTTTGGCCTGGAGCTTACCGGCAAGGGCGCCGTCTTTACCGGCGAGGTGGCAAACGACCGGGCGCACGGCCGCGCATGGATCATGCCTCTCTCCCCCACCTGCATCGTCATGGAGCATTTCATAACCCCGACGCACGATATGTACCTGGCCGAATACACACCCGAGCCATACGCCTGTGTGAGCGAGGTCAGCGCGCCCACACTTACATGCATGCCCGAGGCTGGCATAACGCCCGCGAACCTTAAACCATTGCATGGACCGTGGCCAAACAATGCCGTTTGCAGCTTTATCCAAAACAACTGTGGCGAGGAGTTAAGCCCGCTGTTTGCGGGGCAGCTCTATCACTCGCGCTCGGTGCTCTTTTTGCCTGGATATTTTGACGAACTGGAACACCGCTATCCCACCGAGTTCGTGGGAATCTTTGAGGCGTTTGCCGAGCCATGGCACGAGGAAGCGACGTCTGCCATCTGCCACACGCTGCGCCGGATTAACGAGGACCGCGCCCGCACCGTAGGCGGACACGTCTATATGCAGGGCATCGTGGAGACCATGGTCGCGGAGCTCGCCTGTTCGTGCGCGGCCCACAAGCAGGCGCGGCAGGCGGCAGGCACACGCGTCAGCATAACCATTGCCGAAGAAGCAACGGCAATGATTGAGCGCGCGCTCGACAAAGGCAGACATGTGGGTATCAACGAGGTGGCCGAGAGGCTCTACACAAGCCGCTCCAAACTATGCGCCACCTTTAAGGCCCAAACTGGCGAGTCCCTGGGCGCCTACATTCGCAGACGCCGTATGGAGCGAGCACAGGACCTTTTGGCCGATAGCGCGCTCACAATAGCGCAGGTGGCAGAGCGTCTAGGCTACCCTCAACAGGCCGCCTTCGCCCAAGCCTTCAAGCAACACACCGGCACCACCCCCACCACCTGGCGCTCCCAACATATATAAAGAATGAGGGCGCCAACGGCGACCTCATTCACTCTATTCCATTCAGCCCCACCTGACCCGAACGGCCGAGTCGTCTGGCCGGGGAAGTCCCGAGTCGCCGGGGTGTTTGCTCCAAATGAGTTCCGCATGCAAAGAAGGCCACTTAATGTGGCCTTCGTCTTGCGCAGGACTGTTCGAAATTTTGAGGAAGCACCCGCCCTGCCGAGGCCCCCGGGTTCCCGTTTACGAGAGCGACGTTCTCAGCAACTCGTTGAAGAGCTTCGGGTTGCCCTTGCCGCGACTCGCCTTCATGCACTGGCCCACCAAAAAGCCGATGACCTTCTGGTTGCCGTCACGATACTGCTGCGCCTGATCGGCACAGTTTGCCAGCACCTCGTCCACAATCGGCTGCAGCGCGCCGGCATCGCTCACCTGACGCATGCCGCGCTCGTCGACGATCTTGTTGGGGTCGTCGCCGGTCTGGGCCATGGCCTCAAAGACCTCGTGCGCCTGGTTGGAGCTGATGGCATCGGTCGCCAGCAGCTTGGCAAGGGCTGCCACCTGAGCCGGCGCGATGCCGGACTCGGCAAGCGACACGCCCGCACCCTTAAGGTAGGCGATCATCTCGTTGACCAGCAGGTTCGCGACCGTCTGGGCCTCCTTGCCAGCCATACCGGTAGCGGCTGCCTCAAAGAACTCGGCAAACTCGGGGTCGCCGGCAATCTGCTCGGCGTCGGCCGTCTTAATGCCAAAGTCGGCCTCAAAACGAGCGCGCTTGGCATCGGGCAGCTCGGGAATCTCGCCACGGCAGCGGTCGATGAACTCGTCGTCCAGATCGAACGGCGCCAGATCGGGATCGGGGAACAGGCGATAGTCGTCGGCCGTCTCCTTCACACGCATAACCACGGTGCGCTTGCGGCTGGGCTCCCAGTGGCGGGTCTCCTGATAGATGATGCCGCCCTCCTCGAGCACCTCGGCCTGGCGGCAGATCTCGTAGGCAAGGCCGTCATGCAGGCTCTTAAACGAGTTGAGGTTCTTGAGCTCGGTCTTGGTGCCCAGCTTGGTCTCGCCGCGGCGGCGCAGCGACACGTTGCCGTCGCAGCGCATGGAACCCTTCTCCATGGAGCAGTCCGAAATGCCCAGCGTCACAAAGATGCGACGGAGCTTCTCCATAAACAGGCGCGCTTCCTCGGGCGTACGCAAGTCGGGCTCAGTCACGAGCTCAATCAAAGGCGTGCCGCAGCGGTTGTAGTCGACAAGCGACTCGGCAGCGGCGGTAATGCGGCCCTCGGCGCCGCCCACGTGGACCATCTTGGCGGCGTCCTCCTCCATATGGATGCGCAGGATGCGGATAGGCACCGTGTAGGAACCGTCCTCGCGGCGCTCGGGCATCTGCAAGTTAGAAGCATCGTAGCTGGCCAGGTGGCCGGCGCGCTGGTTGCCCTCGCGCATGGTCGACGTCATAGACGTGGACAGGCCCTCGGCGTTGGCCGAAGCGCTCGCCAGGCTCTGGGCCTCGGCCTCGCCAAACGCGCAGTCGGGGCGCTCGGCGGCACCGCGACCGGTCACGTCCAGATCCAGGTGACCGTACATGGCAAAGGCGACCGGACCCTGCGTGGTCTGGAAGTTCTTGGCCATATCGGGATAGAAGTAGTGCTTGCGGTAGAACATCGAGTGGCGCTGGATCTCGCAGTTGGTGGCGAGACCGGCCTTGACGATGCTCTCGATGGCGCGCTTGTTGGGCACCGGCAGGGCGCCGGGCAGGCCCAGGCACACCGGGCACACGTTGGCGTTGGGCTCGTCATCGTGGCTGAGCTTGCAGTTGCAAAACATCTTAGTATCGAGTGCGGTGAGCTCGGTATGGATCTCCAGGCCGATCACGGCCTCCCAATCCTGCAGGACCTCGGAAAGCTCCTTCATTACAGCTCGCCTCCCTTCCCGGCAAAATCGGGCGCGACGGAAAGCGCGGGCGCACCCGTGGCGGCATCGGCAAAGCCGCGCTCCAGGGCGCGGGCAAACGTGAGCAGCTGACGGTCCTTAAAGGCCGGACCCACCAGCTGGGCAGAAACGGGCAGCTGAGTATCCTCGCCCAGGCCCAGCGGCACCGAGATACCACCGTTGCCGCAAATGTTGAGCGAGATGGTGTACAGGTCGGAGAGGTACATCTGCGTGGGGTCGCTGATCTCGCCAAACTTAAAGGCCGTGCGCGGCGAGGCAGGCATGAGGATGGTGTCCACCTTGGCATACGCGGCGTCGTAGTCCTGCGTGATGAGCGTGCGGGCCTTTTGCGCAGCGTAGTAGTACTTGTCGTACACGCCCGAGCTCAGCAGGTAGGCGCCGAGCATCTGACGGCGCTTGGCCTCGGCGCCAAAGCCGTGGGCGCGCGAAAGCGAGCTCTGGTCGGACAGGTTGGCGCAGCCCTCCTCCTGGTAGCCGTAGCGAATGCCGTCGAAGCGGGCCAGGTTGGAGAACGCCTCGGCCGGGCCGATGACGTAGTAGGCGGCGATAGCGGCGTCCAGGTGCGGCAGGTCAACCTCGACCAGCTCGGCACCCTGGTTCTGCAGCTCCTGGGCGGCGCGCTGAACAGCGGCCTTGACCTCTGGCGTCAGGCCCTCGGCCTCCATAAATGCAGGAATAATGCCCACGCGCTTGCCCTCGATGCCGTCGTTGAGGTGCTCGGTAAAGTCGACGGCGCAATCCTGGCTGGTGCAGTCGTACGGATCGTGGCCCGCGCCGGTAAGCGCATTCATGGCCAGCGCGACATCCTCGACCGTGCGGCCAAAGGGACCCACCTGGTCGAGCGACGAGCCAAAGGCAACCACGCCGTAACGGCTCACGGCACCATACGTGGGCTTAAAGCCCACCACGCCGCACAGCGATGCCGGCTGACGGATGGAGCCACCGGTATCCGAGCCCAGCGAAAGCGCGACCTCGCCCGCGGCAACGGCGGCAGCGGAGCCGCCCGAGGAGCCGCCGGGCACGCGCTCGGTATCCCAAGGGTTGTTGGTGCGGTGGAACGCCGAGCTCTCGGTGGAGCTACCAAAGGCAAACTCGTCCATGTTGGCCTTGCCCATGGGCAGGCAGCCAGCATCGAGCATGCGCTGGACACAGGTGGCGGTGTAGACGCTCTGGTAGTCCCCGAGCATGCGGGAAGCGCAGGTGGTGCGCGTGCCCACAAGGTTCATGTTGTCCTTAATAGCCAGCGGCACGCCCGCAAGCGGGGGCAGCGGCTTGCCTGCGGCACGGTCGGCATCCACGCGCGCAGCGGCCTCGAGCGCAAGCTCGGGCGCCACCTGCAGGAATGCCTGGACCCCGCCCTCGCGTGCCTCGATGGCGGCAAGGGAGGCCTGAGCCACCTCGGTAGCGGTAAAGTCGCCGGCGGCAACACCCGCGGCGATCTGGGCGGCGGTAAGGGAATCGAAGCTTAGCGCCATTACTCGCTCTCCCCCTCTCCCAAAATGGACGGCACGCGGAAGTAGCGGTCGCGCGCACTGCCGGCGTTTTCGAGCGCAACGTCGAGCGGCAGATCGCGCTCGGGCTCGCGCAGGTCATCGCCCATCACGTTGGACAGGCTTCCGATAGGATGGAACGTGGGCTCCACGTCGGGCAAGTCATATTGCAAGACGGGCTCGAGCATCTGGACGGCATCATTCATGTAGGACGTCATCTGGGTGAGCTCGTCATCGGTCAGTGCGATCTTTGCGTACTCGGCGATGCCGCGCACGTCTTTCTCGCTGAGTGCCATAGGCGCTCCCTTCCGCATAACAGATAAACCGCTCTAGTATACAAGGCAACGCCGCTTGGAGCAGGTGCTTTACCCAAATGCAGCGAAAACGTAACGAGGACGGCGGACTGGCAGGCGGCGGGCCGGCGGTTCTACAGCGAAACCGCACCGTCCATAACGAAAACCATCACAACATTCGACGCTTTTCGTCAAAATCGCGATTTTCATCGAATGTTGTGATGGTTTGGAAGCCCCGACCACCACAAAGGCGCCTGTCCCCTTTGCGGCGGTTCTGAAGAATGTCTTATGCCGAGGCTTTGGCCTTGCGGCGCTTGCGGACCGCGTGGATCACGATGTCCAGTAGCAACAGCACAATGGCCACGACCACGATGAGCACGGCAAACTCGCGCTTGCCCCAGTGGCGGCCGGCCAGCGACTTTTGCTTGTCGACGTCCTTCTTGTTGTACTTGGTGCGCACGCAATGCACCAGCAGGCGATGGTCGTTCACGCCGTAGGGCGTGCAGGTGACGAGCGTCACCTTGTCGGCGCCGGGCTCGATGGTCAACGACTCCATCTCCTCGGGCAGCACCACCTCGGAGTCCACCATCTTGTAGGCGAGCGTCTTGTTCATGGTGTGCAGCAGCACCAGGTCGCCGGGCTCCAGCGAGTGGATGTCGTCGAACATGCTCAGGTTGCGCATGCCCGAGTGCGCGGTGAGCACGCAATGCGTCGAGGTGCCGCCCACCGGCAGGCTCGTGCCTTCCAGGTGGCCGACGCCCGCCATGAGGACTTCCTCGCTCGTGCCGTGGTAGATGGGCATGCTCACGTCGATGGAGGGGATCTCGACCCAGCTCATCATGGGGTCGCGGTCAAAGATGAGCTGCTGAGCGTAGGGCTCGATCTGGTCGGCGGGGAGCTCGGTGGTCTCGCCCGCCAGCTGCTCGTTAAAGGATCGCGCCTGGAGCAGGATGCGCTCGCGCTCCTCTTCGGAGAGCGCGTCCACGGTGCTGGACACCGTGCTGATCTGGTTGAACACGCCCGAGGCCTCAAGCCGGTCCAAGATCCACGGCCAGGTCATAAGGCCCACGCCAATAAGGATGATGACGATGGTGATGAGCCGGTCGGCCCAGCGCGGCAGTCGCTTGCGGCGGCGCTTGGGCTTGGACTGAGGTTTGGGCTGAGGGCTTGAGCCACCGTTGGCCGCGGCGTTCTTACTCTTCATATGTTTGGCGCCCTGCACCATCGCCGGTCACTCCTCTACAACTCAAGTTGTCTAAACAAATAATAGCCGATTAGCGAACCTCTGCGCCGGACAACGCAGCTAAACAGCATTGCGCGGCGCAAGCATGGGCCTGCATTTGCGTTTTCAAAATGTCCCGGATCGGCGGAGCGATTCGGGATACAATGTCAATAGAAAACGACGCACCCTGCGTAAGTGTACGAGAGCGCGGGCGGCCTAGTTTTCAGCTTTAGTTAAATGCCCGGGCTCCGAACCCCGGGCATTCTTATTTGCGCTTGTTGCGGCGCAAATGCCTTCTACCGTCCGCACCGCGCGAGCGCCTACGGACCTTAAACCGAACCTCATACGAGTCAAGAAACGCGATGACGGATGAGTCCGCATCGGACGGTGGAGGCTGCCTGTGTTGTCCAAAAAGAACGGGGCAGACTCCAGTGCGGAGTCTGCCCCGAAAAGAGAATGGCAAAGCAAGAACGTGGATGGACGAGAAAAGTGTCCGCAAGTCTCATGGCCATCACATCCCACCTGCCAAAGGGATGGGTGAGCGAGCGTTACTCCTGCTCGGACTCCTCAGCCTGCTTACGGCTGCGGATGAGGTGCGCCACGCCAATGCACAGCACCGCGCCACCAGCGATCCAAGTGAAGGTCACACCGTTAAGGCCGGTGAGGGGAAGGCCAACCTTCTTGGTATCGCCGACGGTGATGTTGAAGGTGCCGTCGTCGTTTGTGGTTGTGTCGTCTGCGGCCTCAAGCTTGTTGTCATCCTTCACGTCATTTGGAGTGCCGATGATAATTTGATCCTGTTGTCCTTTTGCTTGAAGCGTGTACTCGACATCTTTCAGTTTGGCGTCGGGATCGGTACTCAACTCAGGAGTAATCGTAAAGTCGAAAGAGTTCACGCTCGTGTAGCCACCCTGGGGAGCTCCGACCTCCTCAACGGTATAGGTTCCGGTATCGAGACCCTTGACCGTAAAGGTGCCGTCACCGGTGGTCACAAACTGATGCGGATCTTTGCCGAGTTTTCTATCAGACTGAACGTACTTTCCCCCCTCTACATCCTGATTGTCCGCAGATTTAACCATGATTGTGAACGTGGCACCATTGAGCGGACGCTCGGTACCCAAGTCAACCTTGTTGACCTTGAGGCCGTAGGTGTAGTCCCTGACAGTGTCGGGCACGGTCTGGCCATAGTCCGTGGTCATGGGGTTGTTGGAGTAGTAAAGCGTTACGGTATTGGGATTGCCTTCTTTGTTGCTATTCAAGCCAACAACCGCATCCTTATTAATCTGAGCCGTATAAGAGACAACGATGCAAGAATCCTTAGTGATTGCCGCCCCACTGATGTCCTTCAGATTGTTGCAAGTCCACGTCATCGTCTTGTTGCCGTTCGCATCCGGATCACCGCTATCCGGCGCAAACGAGTCCGTGATGTTCGATATCGGATTCTCGTGCTTAAGATCTTTCTGCGCAGCATCCTTGCTTGCATACAAATACACCTGAGCACCATTCCGAAGCGTCAGGCCCTTGGAAATCTGATCGGAGAACTTGTAGAAATACGTGTCGTACTTGTCGTAGTTCTCGGCAATGGTGCCGTAAAGGTTGTACGTCACGTTCTGGCCGATTTGGGAGTCGGCAGCATCGTACTCCCTACTGTCTTTATCGCTTACGATCTTCTTCTCGACGGTGGGGACACCCGTTTTCTCAGTGATGTCAACGGGCTTGCTTCCCACGACAGTGAAGATGGGAGACGTGCCTGCCCCGCCGGCATTGATGGTGCTGGCATCGGTCACAAAGAGCCAATAGCCGTGCTTAAGATTTTCAACCTTTTGATTATTGGTTTTAACAGTGGGGATAAGGTCATCTACAGCAGCGGCAATCTTGTACGCAACGGAATCGAAGTCAACGCGGGTTGTCTTATCGGTATTCTTCACGTTATTCGTGATCCAGTCCGCGGCGTCCTGGGCAGTCGTCCCCGTATAGGACTTCTCCTCTTTCCTGATGACGCCCTCGACAGCACTCTTCACCTCAGAGTTTACCCATGTAATGTTGCTGACGTTTCCATCGTTGTCAACATCAGCATTGAAAATCTGATAGCCCTCGAACTCGGTAGTGTTACCCTCAACGTTCTCGATAGTCACCGAGCCGTTCGCAGTCGTCGCACCCTCAGCAAACGCCATGGTCACCGGGGCCATGACTCCGCCGAAGCTCAACGCTGCTGTGAGGCCGGCGGTTACTGCCAGGCGTGCGATGTTCTTGCTCATGCTCATCTTCTTTTCCTCTGCTTTCTGCTCGAATTCCATTTGATCTAAATCTGTCTGTCTGTGTCTTAGCATCTGCTTCGCTACGTCTCGCCCCGCTCTCTGTGGGGCTGCCAGCTACTCTTTATGGCTGCCACCTCCCCGCTTGACCAGGAGCGCGACCACGATGAGCGCGGCTCCGGCGACCGCTGCGGCGGCCGCGGCGTACATTGCCATATCGCCAGTCGAGGGCATAAAGCCTCCGGTGGTAATGCTAGGGGGCGTGCCGGTGGGCGTGTTGATGAGCGACGCCTCCAGGCTGCCCGTCGACCCGTCCGCGCTGTCGGCGCGCAGGGGCGACTCGGCCGTGATGGTGAGCTTGGGCTTGGCGGCGGCCACTTGGTCGACGTCCAGGCCCTCGGCCTTGACCGTCACGGAGCGCGTGCCCTCAAAGGCGACGTAGCCCTTGGGTGCCTTGAGCTCGCGGACCTCCAGCTTGCCCGAGTCCACGCCCGAGACGGTCACGCGGCCGTCCTCGCCCGTGGTGACGGTGGCCTTGCCCTCCGCATCCCACGTGCCGTCGGCCGCCAGCGTGCGGCCGCGGTCGTCGGCGATGCTCAGGACCGCCCCGGACAACGGCTTGTCGCCGTCGCTGCCACGCTTGGTAAGCGCGAGATCCCAGGTGTAGGCGCACGCATCGTCGCTCGGCGTGCGGGTAAAGCCGGCGACGCCGGTCTGATCGGCAAAGGGAGAGCGCGGGTAGCGCAGGTAGACCTCGTTGGGGTTGCCCTTCGCGATGCCGTGGTTGCACGCGCTGTTGAGCGGCGCATTGTACACGGCGACCACGCGGGCGCCCGCGGTGAAGGCGTCGGCCCCGCCGAGCGCGGCGATGAGGTCGCCGGTGCGCACGGTGAAGGTCTTGCCGTCGGCCGCTACCTTGGTGGCGCACTGGGCCGTGATGTCGGTCCAGCCCTTCGCGGGCTCGGTGCCGGCGCGGCCGTCCTTGCCGGTCTGGACTGCGTCAAAGCCGCCGTCCGCGCCCGCCGCCACGTACACGCGCATGCTCGCGGCGACTTTGGAGGGGTCGAGCCCCGCGCTCATGGTGTCGACGAACTGCACCGTATAGGTGTCGTAGGCGGTAAGACCCGCCGGGACCGTGGCCGAGAGGCGCCAGTACAGGTCGTCGGCGACCGTGGCGTCGGCGGCCTTCTGCCAGGCGGCGGTGCTGTCCTCCAGCACATGCTTGGACACCTTGGGGGTCGCCGCCTTGGGTTTGACGGTGACGGCGCTGCCGCCCACAAGGGCCATGATCGGCGCGGTGCCGGCCTCGCCCTGGGCGATGGCGCCGTCGTCGGCGACGATGAGCCAGTAGCCACAGGACAGCTCGGCCGTCGTGCCCGCGTTAAGGGCCACGAACACGGCGCCAGAGCTCTGGAGGGAACGAGCGAGCTGTGCGCTCAGCGCGCTCGTAAGGTGGGAATCGGCGTTGAGCCACTCGGCAGCTTCCTGCGCGGTAGTCTGGGATTTGGGCATGCCGGCGCTGTGCAGCACAGGCAGTGCGGCGTCGCGCACGGCGTCGCTTGCCCAGGCGAGGTCGGTGGCGATCTTGGCGTCGCTGTCGCCGTCGACGACGTTGGCGCTAAAGATCTGGTAGGCGTCGTAGCTGCTCGCCACGGTGCCGCTCACCGTGATGGAACCGGTCGAGGTCGGCGCGGCCTGCGCGGAAGCGGGGAACACAACCGCGCAGGTGCCGATCAGGAGGGCAAGCAGCGCAAACAAGATCGGGAAGGAGCAAACTTTCTTATTCACGACGCTTACCTCCCTTCGCATTCGCCTTGCGACGAATGTGCATCCAGGCCGCAGCAGCGCAAAGCACCGCCGCGCCGGCAAGGTACGTCAGAGTGACGCCCGACATACCAGAAAGGGGCAAAGAGGTGGAGTAGGTGTTGGTGAAGGTGGGGGTGTCGGTCGAGGTTGAGCTGGGGTTTCCGTTGGCGTCGACCTCGTAGTAGGTCGGCGTGCAGGTCAGATGTCCTTTGCCGTCATCCTTTGCCGTCACCACGACCTTGAAAGTCTTGGTGTCGTTCTTGTAGCCTTCGTGCTCGGTGCCTTCGTTCTCGTTGGCGTCGCATTCACGGATGTAGTAGGTGAACTTCGCCTGCCGATGGCCATCGAGCTTATCAACGCCTAGTGGGCCGATTTCTACCGGATCGAACTTTACTGTCTGAGGGTTTTCCGACCCAGAAGTAGATGCATATATGGGCTGAAAAGTTTTCTCCGTGTTGTCGGTATTCTCAGCATACAACTTGAACTTGAACTTCTTCATCTCGCCGCCATCGACCATCTTAGTCACCTGAGGTGTCCAAGTGCCTGAAGTCTGGTAGGGCGCAAGTTCGTTCGCAAACGCAGGGTTGGAGTCGTTGCCGATCGTTACGGTCGAAACGGCACTGTCAGCCGGATCCACATTCCAGTTATAGAAGTCATACGGGGTGAAGCCCGTGTCGCCTCTCTTTTTGACGGAGACTTTGGAAGCACCCGTATCGACCACATAGCGATTGATTTTAATTCCCATAAGAGTGGTCGTAACTGGATTAGCGCTTACGCTTACGTGAATTTTATAGATGGTCTGATCGAATGTAGTGCCTTTTTCATCGACAGGAACTTCGACAAGATAGAGGTCGTAATTGCCCGATTGGAAGTTCGCAGCCGTATCAATGACAATCTCTCCCTCGTCATTAACGGTAACCTCAGGCGTCGCGTCGCAGCCGTTTGCGTTGAGCGTGCCGTTCGTATTCCAATACGGCTCCCCACCTGAACCGTCGGCTTTGCCCAACAGCTTGAACCGATAGCCATGACCCGAGAGGTTTTGCGTCTTGCCGTCCTTCATAAGGACCTTATTTGCCTTGACCTTGATTGCAGGGTACACGTCAAGCTTCGTAACCTCACCGACGATAAGGTCGCCGTTGGTCATGATGCCGCCGCCGTGGGTGTAAGAGTAGTTGCCGCTGATGATGGTCGAAGCCTCATCTCGCGCCTTCTTTATTGCATCTGGGGAAGGATTAGCCGCAAGGCCAAACATCCACTTAGCCTCGGCACCGCCATTTGGGTCGATGGTAACCGGATTTCCGTCGCAGGTGCCGTGCCAGCCAGCTGAGCCGCCGCCGAGCATCTTGCCAAGAACAACGGCAATTGTCGACGTCGCATTATCTTTATTACGTACCAGAAAGAAATCCTTATGGCCGGAATCTTGGAAGGTAGGAGTAACGTAATTTTTTTCATCGTGGTCTTCATTTTTGTTGTCGCCGCCAGCGGAATAATGATACGTTGACAGCTTATTGCCATATTGATCAACGTTATCTTCGTTGCCATAGATAGCAGCACCCTTGGAGTGCGAGACGATCGTCTCGCCCGTAGGGCACGCACCAATTCCGCCACTCCAGCCACCAGCCTTATTGTCAGTGATGAGCGATTTGAGAATGTTGAGTCTGCCGTTCTTCTGAATGAAGATACCGCCGCCGCCCCAGTCGCCCTTGCGACCTTCGTCAGAGTTAGAGCCCGTCATGGTCTTGTTGTTGGTGATGTAAACCTTGTTGGACGCACTTGCCGCTTCAATAACGCCGGTGGTACCTTCAGAAATACGGAGACCACCGCCCTCGGCATTATCGGACATATTGCCTGAAATAAAACCGCCGGTCATGTCGAAAGTAATTCCCTTGCTGTGATAGCCAGCGTAGATACCGCCGCCAGCCTCGCGGGAGTAGTTAGCTGTAACGGATCCATCCGTCATGGTTAACGTCCCTCCGTGTGTGCATGCAATACCGCCGCCGCCAAGCAGACCGTAGTTGTATTCATTGGGATCAGCAACGTGAGCATCAACTCGATTGTTGGTAATATTGGCAGATCCGCCGATGGTGACGTCCGCGCCCTTGGTATAAACACCGCCACCGTATCCGCCGCTTCCGGTGTCATCGCCGCATTTGCCGATGCCATTATCATACGTAGCGTTTCCTGAGATGACACCGCCGGAGAGATTCACCGTGACACCTCTGTCGGCAAATATGCCACCACCAGCAGCAGCCTTGTTTGCTGCAATCACGCCACCGGTCATGTTGAGTGAGCCCGCTGCCATGCACAGGCCACCGCCCCAGCCGCCGCCGTTACCGTTGGTGACATAACCGCCGGAAATATTAACAGCGCCTCGAGAGAAAATAACGTGGCCGTTGTCGCCCACCAGGGTGTGAGGCGTTGTGACCATGCCTCAGCTGAGGTTAAGCGTACCGCCGCCCTCAACAGAAATGACCTGTTGAACCGATCCGTCTTTGGACGCAGCAACGATTGCACCGAAACCGCTGACGACATGTTGTGTCGTGGTTTCAGTGGTGCCAGGGCCATCTGCCTTTGGCTTACTTGTTGTCACATAGTAGGTAAGAGTAGCGTTGCTGTTGCCATCCCATGCCATTTTTGCGGGCCGGCCGGTATTTTTATCGCTGACAGGAAAAGGTTTATCGTCTGGTTTTGCAGAATCTTCAATAGTAAGTGCACCACTCGTTACCGTAATGAACGTGTCGTTTTTGCCAGTGCGGTAATAAAGTTTGTAACCCGCAAGGTCGATCGTAGTGTCTTTTGTGATGGTAATTGGCGCGGTTGACCAAGCGTCACCTGTCAGGCGATAGCTGCCGCCATTGGTAAACGCGCCATCATTGGTAAACGCACTAGTAACATCGCCCTTTATTTCGGTATAGTCGTTAGCGTTCACGCTAGCGGTCGCGATTGCGTTCCCACCGTTCACGCCGTCATCCGCAGGCTGCGCAGCACCCTCGACTTCCGCGTCATCAGACAACGGGGCCACCTCGGAAGTGCCGTCGCCGGTCTCGTCGCCCTTAACCTCGTCACTATTCTGGTTTTCGGTATCCCTGTTGGTAGCGTTGTCTACATCAGTAGACTCACTTGAGGAACCCTCCCCCATCACATTTTTCTCAGTAGAAACTGTCTGGGCATCGTTGGCAATGGCCTGCGAAATCGGAGGCATGACGAGCGACAGTACCAGGCTCAAAACGGAGGCTCCGCACAAAACGCCTGCCAGTACACGGCGCGTCGCTTTATTACTCTGCTTAATTTTTTCTGAATTCGCTTTCATCGATGTCTCCTCCCCAAGAGACCGCGATCTTGCTCTTTCACTATCAAACGTATCTGCGCAATCTGTAATTGCGTACGCTTAGTAATCCATATTGTAGCAATTGTTTGAACATCTAAGCAAAAATACCGATAGTTTTGTAGCGAATTCTCAATTCCCTTGATTATCAACTTCATCCGAACACTTCCCACATTCATCCGCA
>UMHP01009385.1_pt1 | contig 15976 bp, 12 predicted proteins | sample 1965571 | NCBI WGS metagenome assembly UMHP01 (sample SAMEA4836103, study PRJEB28245) | human gut metagenome | biome: gut microbiome; material: fecal sample | place: Denmark | collected 2008
CCCATGAATTTCTCCATTTCGCTACGCTTGTCATACACTTTTATCTTGCTTACCAAATCGGCGGGCAGATTTTCTAAAGCCAGCGCATGGTTTCCGGCAAAGAACGCTTCCCCGTTTACATTGATTTCCGCAATGGGAAGCCCATTATAAACCAAGGTCTTGTTTTGCCTGTCATATTCCAAGCCCGGTATCTTTTTTACCAGCTCTTCCAAGTTCGAGCCTTCAGGTGTTTTATATACCGCAGTATTAATAACAGTAGTGTCACCCACTAGTTCCACCTCCTTTATAGGAGCCGTAACCACCACCTCGGACAGTTCAAGACCTTCACTCAGCACAATGTTTCCTAAACGCAAGTCTTTTCCGTCTGTAGTCAGCTTCCGGTATTCCGGACGCATACCCATATAGGACGCTTTCAACAGATAGGAAACGTTTGAACGAGGGGAGAACTGAATACAAAAATATCCGTCAATGTCCGATGTGCTTCCTTTGATATATAGGGAATCATTCCCTGCAAGCAACATGACATTGGCATACGGCAACACTTCTTTTCTGTCACTTTCTGCTACAGCGGAAAAAATCCGTCCTGTAACTTTTATGGGTTGTCTTGAATGAGCCGAAAACGGGAAAAGACATACAAAAATCCCCAAAAACAATATAAATATTATAAATTGTTTCATTACCACTGATAATGACTGCAAAATTACTCCACTCCTCCCTCTTCTCCAATCCCCAGTTTTAGGTATTGTCTATTGAACGAAAAGTGGGGAGAGATATAAATATATTATAGAGATAAAATACTTATGACATCTAATACAAAGGACAAGTAAAATCCTAATTTTTAGGTATTTTAAAGAAGAGAAAGAGTGCCTATTTTTGCCAAAACAAAACAATTAAAGACATTTGTATCATGAAGAAAATCGGAATTTTTTACGGTTCCTCCACCGGAACCTGTGAAAGCCTGGCCGAACAACTGGCCGGCGAACTGGGAGTGGCAACCAGCGACGTGCGCAGCGCGGACAAGCTGACTACCGAATTGGCGAATACCTACGACGTGCTGGTGCTGGGCACCTCCACCTGGGGCGACGGAGAGCTTCAGGACGACTGGTACGATGCCATCAAGGTGCTGAAAGGCATGGACCTGCACGGCAAGGAGGTAGCCCTGTTTGGCTGCGGCGACTCGGAGTCCTACTGCGACACCTTCTGCGACGGCATGGGCATCCTCTACGAGGACCTGAAGGACACGGGATGCACCTTCCTGGGCAACCGCGTCAGCACGGACGGCTACTCCTTCTCCAGCTCTATCGCCGTGGTGGACGGATGCTTCGTAGGTCTTGCGCTGGACGATGTGAACGAAAGCGACAAGACCGCCGACCGCATCAGTGCCTGGGCCGCCGACCTGAAGAAAAGCTTCTGACCTTTTTCTCTCTTTATCTTTAGCTTTATGAACATGATATCATCCCCCGACATCCTCCCGGCAGACCTGAAGGTGTTTCTGAACCACTTGTACGAGTATAAGAAAGGTGTGCGCCGCATGGTACTCTATACGGTCAACCGCAAGTACGAAGCCTTTGCCACCTCCCGCCTGAGGAGCCAGCACATCGACTTCCTGGTGCAGCCTGCTTCCGACACGAGCATCAACCTGTTCTTCGGCCGTCCGGAGTGCATCCGGGCCATCCGTTTTCTGGCGGACCGCCCGCTCAATCTGCTTTCGCCTGAAGAAGACTTCATTCTGGGAGCGATGCTGGGGTATGACATCTGTGCGCAGTGCGAGCGGTACTGCAAGCGGAAGAAAGCCTCCTGCTGACAAAGAAGGAGGCGTAATGTCTATTATTCCGTTTCTTGTGTATACGAAATGATACATTGCAGTTCATCGCACACTTCATTGACTTCCGTACCATGTATGGCAGTTCCGGGCATGAGAACCTCTGAATGATTTCAAAACAAATTTTGTTAATATTAAATCTTAATAAAAAGCCGATGATAGGTTATAATATCCAATCATCGGCTATTTTTTACATTTTTAAGCCCCGGTATTCTTGATGTTCAGAAATGCAAGGACTGCCTGTTTTAGTATGGTTACACATAGAATCTTGCGTAGCAACGCCATTATGTAGCATTGTCTGATTACCTCCCTGCTCTTGTCCGTGGTCAGGTGTTTCCTCATGTTTAGGAGCCAGTTCCAACTGTATTTTCCTGTCCAGCGCGGCAAGTTCGGACTTCAACTGTTTCAGTTCGTCCTCCTTCTTCCATTCCTTGCCGGCTATCGCTTGGAGCTGCGGGATTTCCTGCTCCAGCACCTCGTTCTTCTTCCTGTACTGGTCAATGATGCCCGGTATCTTCTCCAGCGCGTTCAGGAAGTTCGTGGCGGCGGCGTGCGTGTCAGCCATCGCCAGATGCCCGTTGTTGTAGTTGTACCTGTAGTTGCCCGCCACCACGAAACGGTTGTCGGTGAACTCCAGCCCGTCCCTTAGTGTCGGCTCGCTGATTACCTCGACGGGGAAGCCGTACAGTTCGCCCACGCGCTTGTACTGCCCGCCTGTCGTGGCGTTCTTGGCTATCTCCTGCAAACGCTTTCCGATTGTCTTTTCGTCTGTCGAATCCAGCCCGTCAATCTTCAGCAGGTTCAGCCGGTTGCCCTCCTTGTCCGTCTGTGCGGCAGCTGTGAACTTCTCCCAGTCCTCCGTCATGGCGGCTATGGTGGCTTGGTTGTTCCTCAGTTCCCCGGTCTTGCTTTCCAGTTTCAGTTCCGACTCGCGCTTGCCCTTGTTGAAGGACTTGCGCTCTCCCTCCAGCGAGGCTATCCTCTTTTCGAGCTTCGCCTTGTCAAGCAGGTCGGTGTTTCCGGACAGGATAGCCATGTATTCCGAAAAGTTCATACCCGACTTCTCGTCCATCGCCCCCTCGTCTATGGTTCTCGCGCCCATTGCGCCGCTTTTAAGCTGCGAGATGAACGTCTGCTTGCAGTGCAGCAGGTTGAACTTGTACGAGTCCAGTGATTTTTCCACCGCATAGATGATGACGTCCACCTTGTTGTCAGCATACAACTTCGCTATCTCGTTGCCCTTTCTCACCGCCCGACCGTCGCGCTGGGCGAGGTCGGACGGACGCCACGGCGTATCGAGGTGGTGGATGGCAACCGCCCGACGCTGGGCGTTCACACCCGTGCCGAGCATCGAGGTCGAGCCGAACAGCACGCGCACATATCCCTCGTTCATCGCCTCTATCACCGCTTTCCTTGACTTCTCGCTCTTGCATTCCTGAATGAAGCGTATCTCGTGTGCCGGTATGCCGTAGTCCTCCACCAGTTTGCGCTTGATTTCGGTATATACGCTCCACCCGCCCGGCTGATAGGTGCCGAGGTCGGAGAATACGAACTGCGTGCCGAGCTGCCCGTCATACTTCCGGTAATATTCCGCAATCGTCCTTGCGCAGTGGCTCGCCTTGTTGTCCGGGTGGTCTTCATATTCCGGGTCTATCATGCGCATGTCCAGTGCCATCTTCCGCGCGTAGTCCGTGGCGATGAGCATCTTCGCCTTCTCCTCCGTTTCCGACAGCTTTCCGCGTCCCAGCAGCGTGGCATCGCCCGTCTGGGCGAATTTCATCAGTTGCCTGATGAAATACTCTTGGTCGGGGGTGGGCGGTATGTGGTGCAGTATCTCGTTCTTGTCCGGTCTGTCCACGCCCACGTCCTCCGCCGTGCGGTAGTCCGTTATCTCGTTGTAGAACGCCGCCAGCTCCGGCACCTTGATGAAGTAGCGGAAGCGTTCCTTCTGCACGATGTTGTTCGTCACGTTGAACTCGAAGTCCGTCGTCTTCTTGGCGAATATCGCCGCCCATGCGTCGAAGCAGCGGATGTCCTGCCTTTCCAGCTCCTTCGGGCGGAGGTACTTGAACAGCAGGTACAGCTCCGTCAGCGAGTTGCTGATGGTTGTGCCCGACAGGAACGTCGCACCCAAATCCTTGCCCGTGCGCTCCTGAATGGTGCGGATGGCGAACAGCAGGTTCAGAGCCTTCTGGCTGCCTTCCGAGTTTCCCAGCCCCGCCACACGGTCGTGCCGGGTGTTGAACGTCAGGTTCTTGAACTGGTGGCTCTCGTCCACGAAGATGTGGTCGATGCCCATCTGCCTGAAGTCCGCCACGTCGTCCGTCCTCGACCTGATGGCATGTTCCACCTTGTCCAGCTTGGCTTGCAGGTTGAACTTGCGTTTCTCCAGTCCCCTCAGCATGGCGCGTGACACGTCCTTGCCCTGCGAGCGGAGCACTTCCAGATTTTCCTCCACCGTGTCCAGCTCCGCCTGCAATATGCGCTGTTGCAGCTCCGGCGACTGCGGTATCTTCCCGAACTGGTCGTGGCTCATGATGACGCAGTCCCAGTCGTTGTTCCGTATGTCGTTGAAGAAGCGCACGCGGTTTGCCGCCTCGAAGTCCTTCTCCGATGCGTACAGCACGCGGGCGTTGGGGTATGCCTTGCGGTAGGTCTCCGCTATCTCGCGCACATTGGCTTTCAGCCCGATAATCATCGGCTTGTGCACCAGTCCCAGCCGCTTCATCTCGTGTGCTGACACGCACATTATCAGCGTTTTGCCGGTTCCGACCTCGTGGTCGGCTATCCCGCCGCCGTTCTGTTTCAGCATCCAGATGCAGTCCTTCTGGCTGGGGTACAGGTCGGTGATTCCCAGCCCTTTCAGGTCAAGTCCGGGAAAGGTCTGGTGCGAGCCGTCGTACTTCGGGCGCACGAAGCAGTTGAACTTGTCGTTGTACATGTCCGTCAGCCGCTTCTTGAACTCCGGCGACTGTTCCTCCAGCCATTCGGTAAAGCCGTTTCTGATTTCGTCAATCTTCGCGTTCGCCAGCTGTATGCCCTCGCTGTCGCGCGCCTTGATGTCGTTTCCGTGCTCGTCCTCGCCGACTTTCTTCATCATGTCCGGGCAGGTGTTGTGCAGGGCGTGTTTCAAGAGGTGCATCCCGTCATAGTGGCGGTAATAGCCCTTCACCAGAAACTCGTCGGTGATTTTCATCGTCCTGTGGCTGCACGCCACCGAATACTCGTCGAGGCTCTCCGAGTAGCTTATCCGCACGTCCGTGTCGAACAGGCGGCTCATGTAGGCGACATACACTCCCGTGGGTATCCACCGCTCTCCGAAGTTGAAGTCAAGGTCCTCAAACGGGATTTGTTCGGGCATGTTCTCGCGCAGTGCCGCCAGAGCCTCTCGCGCCTGCGGCATCATTTCGTCCCCCTCGTGTCCCTTTACCCATTCCTCCACCTCCCTCGCTTTCACCACCACGTTCCCGGCGATGAAGCGGTCGGCAATCTCGTAGTTCCCCGCCATCGGGTTGTAGTACACCCTGCCTTTCAACGCTTCCAGCATGTCCGCCCGTGCCATGTCGCACAGGGATTCCATATACGGCAGGTTCACCCCGCCATAGCGGTTGAGCGAGGCGGACAGGGCTTCCTCCGGCGAATCCGCCATGACGGTCGTTTCCTGCGAAAAGGAAACGGGATGGTCGAAGATGTCCGCCTTCACCATCGTGCCGCCCTCGCTGCGTTCCAGCGCCAGCATGTTGCGCCCCGAGGCGTCCATCATCAGCAGCTTCACGTTCTGCTTGGCGTTCAGGCAGCCGTACCGCATCGTGAACTCGTCGTAGTAGGTGTTCAGGTGGCGGCGGAGCATGTCGTTTGCCTCCTGCCGCTCCGCTTCCTGTGCGTAAAGCCGCTCGTAGGTGTCGCGCATCGAGATATACAGTTGCGCCTTCTCCTTCTGCATCCCCTCCATGTCCAGCGGCTGGAAGGTCGCCCCGTAGCGGGTCACGTCCTTCAGCACGCCCACCTGATAGCGCACGCCCTGCGTGTGTACCCACGCCAGCGAGCCGTCCTTCAGGTGCGGCTCCAGCGGTCGGCTGTACGGGCGGGGCATCATTTCCTCCTCCCGCTTGCGCTGCCGCTCTTCCGGTGTCAGGGCGGCTTCCTCCGCGCGGAGGGCTTTCTCCACTTCCGCAATCCGCCTGTCGCGTTCCGCCTCGAATCCGTTTTCTATCGGATAGACCGCTGTGGCAGCAGTACCTTGCGGTTCTGCCGGTTTATCCGCATGGACTTTTTCTCTTTTCGCCTCCGTTGTTCCGACTGTCTGTCTGGCGGCATTGGCTTCCATCTTCGCCTTTCCGAGCCGGCGCAGTTCCGCCCGTCGCTCTGGCGTGAGCGACATCATCGTTTCATAGAATCCGTTGATGGGCGGGTTCGTTTCCCAGTCGAGGCTGCGGTAAACGGCATCCTCCGGGTCGCCGTCCTCTTGTAGCTGTACCCTGTCCTCTGCTTTCGGTGCGGTCATTTCCACCGGAGTAACTTCCACCTCTGCTGTGCCACGGATGATTTCCTCCATTTCCTTTGCCTCTTCCGGGGTAATGGCGGCACCTGCTTCTGTCTTTCCTTTGTCCGCTTTCATTCCCGTACCGTCCTCCGGCAGCACGAACAGCGATGCCTGCACCGGCTTCTTCGGCTTGGACTTGCCGCCTTTCTTCCGCTCCGGCTTCAGTCCGCGCTCCGCCAGCCGCCTTTCCTCCTGCGTGTAGCCGAACAGGTCGTACAAATCCATCACCGGGGCTTCCGGCTGCTTGGTTTCCACCGCATGGGCTGTGGCTTTTGCAGGCTGGGCTTGCGGCTGCACCCGGTTCTCTTCTCTTTTCGCGTCCGCCTGCTCATCCGTACCTGAAAGGGAATTTTCTCTTTTCACCTCAATGCCGGAAGATTGCACAACAATGTTCTGTTTTGTTTCCGGCTTTTCATGCCCGATACCGTTGTAGCGTTCCAAGTCCAGCCGTACCGACAGGTCTTCCAGCAGCATTTTATACAAATCCATCGCGATACCTTCCACACCGCTGTTGTGCGTGTATACCATCGCCGGCTTGCCGTAGGGGTCGGTATCCCTTTTCGCTTCGGTATGGATGATGCGCTCCGGGTGGTACGCGAAATAGGCGTTGTCCGTCAGTCCGCTGTGATGTTCCGTCTGTATAATGGTCAGTACCCTTTCATCGGATGTCATTTCCTTCTTTTGCAGGTCTTTCTGCAGGATTATCAGGTCGCTGCCCGCTTCCGTGCCCGCATTCTCGGTGAACAGGTTGTTGGGCAGCCGGACTGCCGACACCAGATTCGCCTGCCGGAACATCTCGTTGCGCACGGATACCTTCGAGCTGTTCAGTACCCCCTGCGAGGTGATGAATGCCACGATACCCCCGTCACGCACCGCATCCAGCCCTTTCAGCAGGAAATAGTCATGGATTGCCTTCTGTGCCGACCGTCTGCCGAAGGAACCGCTGCGGCTGAACTCCGCGTCGAACACGGCGATGTCCCCGAAGGGGATGTTGGATATGGCAAGGTCAAAATGGTTCAGGAAAGGCTTCTCTATCTTCTCGAAACCCTCCGTGCGTATCTTCTGCTGCGGATACAGGTATCCGAGCATCTTGCCCGTCAGCAGGTCTTTCTCGAATGCCATCACCTCCGCCAGCGGGTTGTTCGACAGCACCGGGCTGATGAATGCGCCCATGCCTGCCGACGGCTCCAGCACCAGCCTTGGGCGCACCTTGCGGTCGTGCAGCACGTCCGCTATGGTGTCCGTTATGGCTTGCGGCGTGTAGAACGCCGTCAGCACCGAGGCTTTCAGCGAGTCCGTATAACGCTTGTACTCCATGTCATCCCGGCTGTTTTCCCGGATGATGCGGTGCAGCTCCACCGTCGGGGCGAACAGTTCGAGGTCGGATTTCGCCCAGTGTACGGCATCCGTCAGCTCCCGTGCCGGGTTCAGTATGCACTTCAGTCCCCCGAAGCCGCAGTACCGCTCCAGCAGCACGCGCTCCCTTTCGGTGGGCGTGCGCCCTTCCCGGTCCAGCGTGAATGCCGTCCGTATCGCCTCGATGTTGTCCCTCAGCTTCTGTTTCCTATTGAACGCCATAGGACTCCAGATAAAGCATGACGGTTCCGGTCAGCTCCGTGTAGAGCAGGTTGTGGTCGGGCGACAGGGCGAAGGCATCGTCCGACGTGTCGTAACCGCCGAGCAGTTTTTTCAGATAGGGGAACAGTTTCCGGCAGAACGCCTCGCGGTCGGATGCCGCCACCTCGTCGGCAAACTCGTTCTCCACCACCTCGCGCAGCAGGGCGTAGGGGGAGAAGTGGAGTCCTTCGAGCAGGACGCGCATGGCTTCCTCCTGTGCGGCTTCCGTGGAGCTTCCCGCCAGCCTTGCCTTTTCGAAGGTTTCGGCGGCGGCTTCCTCGCGCCCGGAGATAAGACCGGTGTCGGATACTTTGTCGGGATGGTATTTTCTCAGGTAGTCCAGCAGGTACAGCCCGTAGTAGGACAGTTCCGCCGGAGCGGTTCTCTTGTTCTGTTTCATTTTCTTATGGATTTAGTGGATGAATGATTTTGGAAAGGAAATAAAAAGGCACCCGGTATCCCTCCGGGTGCCGCCACTAAATCCATGTGAATAAAGAGTATCAACGAATTGAAACAGATTATGACATGAACCAGTGGCGAAGTTACGCATTATTTTCGTTTTCCTTTCATGTTCGTGCCTTTTCTTGCGCCTCCAGCTTCGGGAAAGACGAAGTTCGTGTTGAAATCCGCGTCGAAGGCGACCGCCGCGCTGAACGGCTTGCCCTGCTTGCTCTTGAAGCCGCCGAGGACACCCGTGTTTCCTTTCGTCAGCAAATCGGTCATCTCCCCGTCGGTGAGCGTCTTTCCGGCTATCTGGCGGAATACGGGCAGGGCACATTCCGGATTGTCGCAGCGCACCACCTTGCCGTAAAACTGCATCGTGCCCTTGCCGCACTTGGGACAGGTGCAGCCCGAAGCCTTGTGCCCGAAAATCTTGTCCGAGGCGAGCAGCTCCGTGGTAATCTTGCGGGTATAGCTTTCTATGTCCCTCATAAAAGCCTCGTGCGGTGTCTTTCCCTTTTCTATCTTTGCCAGCTCCGCTTCCCACTGCCCGGTCATTTCCACGTTGGCGATGTCCATTCCCTTTACGATGGAATACAGGGCGAGCCCTTTCTCCGTCGGCACGAGCGATTTCTTCATGCGCACCATGTACTCCCTTCTGAGCAGCGTTTCGATGATGGCGGCGCGGGTGGCGGGCGTGCCGATGCCGCAGTCCTTCAGGGCTTGGCGCACTTCCTCGTCCTCCACTCCCTCGCGTCCGGCGGTCTCCATCGCCGCCAGCAGCGAGCTTTCCGTGTGCAGGGGCTTCGGTCGGGTCATTCCCGAACTCATCGAGCATCCCGCCATCGCCAGCGTGTCGCCCTCCGTCCAGTCCGGCAGCAGTGTATCCTCCTTGTCCTCGCCATATACGCCGCGCCAGCCTTCCTTGCGCACGATGCAGCCTTTTGCCTCGAATGCCACGCCACAGCATTCGGCTTCCACGCTTGTCGTGTCCTTCACGCACTCCGGGGAGAATGCCTCCACCATGCGCCCGGCAATCATGTCATAGATAATCTGCTCGTTCTTGTAGAGGGCAAGCGGGCGGTTCGGCGTCACCAGCAGGGCATGGTGGTCGGTCACTTTCGAGGCGTCCACGCTCCGGCGGTTCAGCTCTCCCAGTTCCCCGATTTTCTCCGCAAGGGCGGAGTGTCCTGCCAGCCGTTCAAGCAACCGGGGCACTTCCTCGAACACATCCTCCGGGATATGGCGGCTCGATGTTCGCGGATAGGTGACGAGCTTCGCCTCGTAGAGTTTCTGCACCAGCTCCAGCGTCTGCTCCGCCGTGAATCCGTGTTTCGTGTTCGCCTCCTTCTGCAGTGTGGTCAGGTCGTACAGCAGCGGAGGGTTCTCCACCTTCTCCTTCTTTTCGACTTTGGTCACGGTGGCGCACATCTTCTCTTTTACCTTATTATATAGTGCAGCCGCCTCTTCCTTGTCCTGCCATTTCTTTACGGAAGCGAACTTCACCACCGTGTCCACATCTACCGACGGCACGGAGAAATACAGCTGGTGTACCGGTTCCGGCGTGAAGCGTCTGTTCTCCCAGTACCGCTTGCAGACCATCGCCAGCGTGGGTGTCTGCACGCGCCCCACCGAATATGTGCCCCGTCCTGCGGCTACGGTCAGTGCCTGTGTGCCGTTGATGCCCACCAGCCAGTCCGCCTCGCTGCGTGCCTTCGCCGCCAGATAGAGGGTGTCGTACTCGTGCCCGTCCTTCAGTTCCTTCAATCCCTTGCGGATGGCGGCGTCGGTCAGCGAGCTTATCCATAATCTTTGGAATGGCAAAGTACAGCCAATATAGGCATACAGGTAGCGGAAGATAAGCTCTCCCTCGCGGGCGCAGTCCGTCGCCACGATGATGCCCTCGCTTTCCTGCCACAGCTTCGTTATCACCTTTATCTGTTTCACCGCCGCCGCGTCCGCCTTGTAGCCCTTGTCCGTCCTTACCTGTCGGGGTATCAGCATGAACTCCTCCGGTATCACGGGCAGGCTGTCCCTTCGGAAGCCCTTGAAGCCGTAGCCGTCCGGCAGGGCGGGTTGTACCAGATGCCCCAGTGTCCATGTCACATGGTAGCCGTTTCCGGTGTAATATCCTTCTTCTTTCTTCATCGCTCCGGTGATGCGTGCTATCTCACGCGCCACGCTCGGTTTTTCTGCCAGTATGGTAATCATATTTTCTCTGTTTTAATAGGTTGATACTTTTGTTCCTTGGGGATGAAACGGGGTGCGCCTGTATCCGTGGGATATGCGGTGCATGGCGCATGAAGCCCCGTTTCAATCCGTTGCTTATTCTCTTGTCATGGATTCAGTGGCGGCACTCAGGAAACCTTCATGCCTTTGGATTTCTTCGTCTGCTGCTTCTGCTGGGTGTCGTCCTTTGGGGCGGTCTGTCCCTGCGTGAGCGGCTCCTTCAGATGCTTGGTCGCCTCGTTGGTCTTGCCTTCGTTGTTCACGGCGAGCTGCGTGCGGCTCTCGTTCGACGGGGCGACGGTCTGCGCGAGGTCGGGGTTTTCCGAATAGGTCAGCGGTCTGCCTTTCTCGCGGTCGAACTTCAGGTATTTCGTGCAGGGCTGTCCCTTGTCATCCTTCGCGTTGGCGAGCACCACGGTCTTGCCCGCCACATAGTCCGCCTTCTGCTGCTCGGTAAACTTGTCATCCTTCCATTTCCCTATCGGGCGGATGCTGCCGTCCTCGTTTGTCCACGAGCGGTTGCGCCTTTGTCCGTTCTCCTGATTCCCGTCTTCCTTCTGCTGCTGTCCGGGAGCATCCGGGGCTTCCGGGCTCTTCTGTTTCTTCTCCTGCCTGTTCCCGCGTCGCTGCGATTGTCCTTGCCACAGATATTCCGGCACAAACTCCACGTCGCGTTTCTCCGCACTCACTTGCAACACGGCTTCAAACTTGCGCCCGTTCTTCAGTGTCACCTCCTTGGGCAGTGCCAGTCCTGCACGCAGGATTTCCTGTTCCGGTTTTAACAGTTCCGTCAGTCCGATTCTGTCCGGGATGCGTACCTTGCTTGCCGGAATGTCCACGATTTCATTCGTCAGGCGGTCGATGCTGATGTACGACGGACGCATCTCCCCGGTTTTCGTATCCGCCACATCCACCAGCCTGCCCAGATTGCCCGTCTGTTTCAGCTTCTTCCTGTCCTCGTCCGTGAAGGTATAGCCATTGTGGGGAATGTCAAGCCTCGGCTCGTGGCGCACGAAGTGGGGAGTGAGCTTCAGTTTGCCGTCTTCCGTCTTCTGGAACGAGAGTCGGGCTTGCAGTTCGTAGCTATCGCCGCCGAAGGTCGGGTTCACCGTCACCAGACCCGTCTTGCCGTAGTTCATCAGGGCTCTCATGTCCTTTTCAGAAAGGTTTTCCCTTTTCACTCCGAACTGTTCCAGTTCCTTCCAGTCCACATCGCCGTCCGCTATCAGGTTCGGTCTTTGCGGCTTCGCCTGCGTTTGCCCGTCCTGTGCCGGTTCCTGTCCCTGTACCTCCTGCGTTTCCGCTGCCTGCGGCTGCTGTTCCTGATTCTTCTGTTTCATTTCTTCCATTTTCTCATCTGTTTGTTGTTCCACATCGTTTTCTTGGGTGTTTTCTTTTTTCGCCTCTTCCGCTTCCGGCGTCTGCCCCTCAGTCTGTGCTTCAGCTTGCTGTTGGTACGCCGATGTATCCACTTTGTGCGGTGCGAGCAGTTCTGCGTTTGCCGCAGGGTCTTTCAGCAGGTCCTTGATAACCGGAAGCAGTGCTTCCACCGTGTCCGCTGCCACCCGGTAGAAACCGAATCGTGTCGGCTCCTTGCACTGTCGGTAGAAGTTCCTGAAAAAATTGTCTATCACGTCTCCGTGGCGGTCAAAGCGCAAAAACTCCTGCGAGTGTTCCGCCTTTGCCTGTGCCCTCTTGGGATAGCCTCTGGCATCCAGTCCGGCAACCACACTGATTTCGCCCGTCTTCTCATCGCGGACGACCAGTACATCCTCTTGCTTTTTCTTTTTCTGTTCCATTGATTGATTTTTTTATTGGTTATTAAACAAGCCTGTCGGCAACCAACCCATACAGGCATTTTTTCTTTTCGTCTTGAAAATTCCCTTTCATCGGTGGCTTGCCGTGCGCCTGCCTTCTTTCTTCTCTTTGGTCTTGCCCGGTGATTTCTTCCCTGTGCCTTCCTTTATCTTCAGCACTTTCTCACCGCCCAGTACCACCTCTTCCATGTTCCGGCTGATAAACTCCAGCACATCCGATTCCTTGTAGTAGCTCTTGCGGCTGATACGCCGGCTTTTGAGTCCGTATTCGCTGCGGAAGCGTTGGAGTGACCGCTTGCTGGTACGTAGCATCTCGCACAGGTCTTGATTGTCATACATCCGTTCCCCGTCCAAGTATTTCACCCCGGAGGCATCCTTGTTTATCAGTACCGATATGATACCGTCCAGCCGGTCAATCCGTTCCATGAGGCGCTTCATCCATTCCTCAAACAAGTCCTTACCAACCGCTTCCATCGTCTGCCTCCTTTCTTGTCTGTAAGATTTTCACTTCTTCCTTCGGTACATTTTCTTTCTTGAAGAAGCCCGCTGTCCGGTCTGACTTCATCATCATTGTTTTCACGATTTTGTTGTCCATTGTTACTATTTCCATATCATTCCGTATTGGTTACGTTGCAAAGGTGCGTAACTCTCAGAAGGTGAAATCCATAGTATTTCCATAGTAGGGAATGATTTTTCCGCAATATCTTCCATATATGTCCTTTTTCCCATGCACGGACACAAAAAAGACAGCCTTACCCGGTGATAAAACATAGGTGAAACTGTCGCATTGAATCAAGTCGGGGCTGCCAAATATGGAACATAATTAAATCGACAGTCTCTCTAAAAATCTCAACTCTACATCGCCAATCAGTGCCACTGGCTTCCACATCGGTGCCAAATGCTGCCACGCATAGCCCGAATGATACCGCTTCACGTAGAATCCGTTTATTTTGCAGCTGTATTCACAATCAAAAACAAGCAATTTATGGAAACAGTAGTAGTTATTGAAAGAAAGACCTTCGAGGAAATCATGGTACGCTTCAACCGTCTCGCAAGCCGGGTGGAGGAAATTTGTCACAAATCGGAAGCAAAGCATTTGGGTGAATGGCTGGACAGTGCGGAAGTATGCCGTATCCTTCAGGTAAGTCCCCGTACCTTACAGACCCTGCGCAGCAATGGTACGCTGGCTTATTCACAGATTGTACGCAAAGTATATTACCGCGCAGAAGATGTGCAGCGTATTATTCCCATCGTTGAGGAACGCCGCAGACTGGCAGCGTTAAATGGAAAAGACATCTGATTTATTTTATTTACACAACCACTAAATCCATTGTAGAATGATGAATGAACTGATAACACAGGAAAACGAGCAGATAGTTCGGTTGCTTGGAAAGCTGGAGCGGACACTGGCTAATGTCGATCAGCTCACAGAAAACTACCGTCCCATATTGGACGGTGAACGCTACCTGACCGACCGAGAGGTGGCTCAACTGTTGAAAACCAGCCGCCGCACGTTACAGGAGCACAGGGATGCCGGACGTATGGCATACATACAGTTGGGAGGTAAAATACTATACAGGGAATCGGACATCGAGCGAATGCTGCGTGAAAATTACCGTGAAGCGTTTCTCCATAAGGACTGATAATTTCAATACAGAAAGAGGCAGAACAGATACGGCGCACAGGTCAGGAATTTTTTCCACCGTGCGCCGTATCTGTATATCCTGCAAATCATTTCACGCAAAACCTGTGTTCCGTCCGTTCTGCACAATGATTATTTGTGTTCTTCTTTTACAGCCATGTTTGCCAATACTGCCGGTCACGTGTTCCCGTAAACGCCATGCCCCATGAGTATTGAGCCGGAAAGCAATGGCAATAATCAAGGTGACGCCATATACTTTCTGCCTGTTTCCATCGGGCAGGTTGATGTATCGTTCTGTCTCGTTGGGGGTTACGATTCCGCTTTTATATACCGCCCTTACCGCCGCACGGAGCGTGGGGGCGATTACTCCAAACAGTTTTACCAGTTCCGGCTCATCCATCCAGATAAATGTGCTGGAAACGTCCGGCACATGAAGCGTGCCGGATTCGTCCAATGTAATGATGAATCTTTCCATACCGTTGTTTTTATTCCTTTTCAATTTATTTCTGTTCCTTTTCTACTGTTACGCCGTTCCATCAGCCTGTCCATGTCCTTGGATATTTTCCCGTCCGTCACTTGCGCGTAAACTTGGGTACTGTTGATGTTGGCATGTCCCATCATTTTTGCCGCGCTTTCTATTGATATGCCCTCCGAGAGCAACAGCGTTCCGAAGGTATGACGTGCACAATGATGGGAAAGGTTCTGTTCGATGCCCATCATAATACCCAATGAGTGAACCTCAAACCAGAGTATGTCACGGATAGGTAATTGAAATACGGGACGTGAATGGTCATCTGTATTATATAATGACAATATCTTTTGTGCCACCGGGTGTAGAGGAATAAACGCCTCGACATTTGTTTTTTCCCGCTGTTTACGGATATAGAATCTGCCTTCTGCCGTTTTTCCGAGGTGACACGGATAAAGGTTGCGCAAGTCTGCATAGGCGAGCCCCGTCAGTGAAGAGAAGATAAACATGCGTCGGGCAAGTTCGACTTTTTCATCTTCCATCGGTGTAGCCATGATACGCTTCAGCTCACTGCGGCTGATGTGCCGCATTTTGGGTGGATTCTTTTTTTCATAAGGTACGTCCTCCAATGGGTTACACCTCAGTACCCCTTCGTCCACGGCTATGTAAATAAGGCGGTTCAGCCAGCACAGGCAATGGTTTACATGGGTCGTCGCATAACCCATTTCTTTTTTCAGGAAAAGTTTGAACGAGTGCCCGAACTCCTCCGTGATGTCGGTAAAGGCGATGTCCTCCATGCCTTTGGAGCGGAGAAACTGTTGAAGGTTCAACTGCGTGGTCTTCGATTGGCGGTAGGAAGAAGTTGAATTAATCTTTTCCGAGCGTATCTTTAGCCGCTCACGTTCAGCCTCTCCGCCTTGAAGCAGGGTCTGTGGGATTCTCGCCACTCCCATGACGGTGTTTTTCAACAGCTCTGCACTGACCGCACCCTGTTCTTTAATCAGACGGTTATAGGTTTCTTCCAGATTCGTGCGGAACTCTGTCAGGCGGTTGTTCTCGCGTGCCGTGCGGATAGTTCCTTTCCTGCTGTCCCAATCCTCAGGGCGGCAGGTAAGTCCCGTAGTGATAAGGATGCTTTTTCCGTCAATGGAAACTCGGCATAGGATGGCACACGTACCGTCCGGCTTGATTCTTTTTTTGTTTATATAAGGCAATATCTTGAATGTGCTGCGCATATCTCTGTATTTTTATGATGGTGAATATAATATGTCTGTTTACAGTACCAGTTCCAAATCGGCTGTCGCTTCAATGAATTTGTCCATATCCTCAAATAGCTTTTTCGGGGTGACACGTAGGCTCGGCAAACAACGCCTTTCCGCTTTACAGCGGTAGGTTT